>Ga0182735_1000032_pt1 | contig 273351 bp, 265 predicted proteins | sample eDN5th30CKraftMG_FD_128524 | JGI IMG/M metagenome (GOLD analysis project Ga0182735, IMG submission 128524) | Enriched Miracle-Growth compost microbial communities from Emeryville, California, USA - eDNA 5th pass 30_C Kraft MG (version 2) (version 2) ... | reverse complement strand
GCGGACGTTTCCCCATCTTCGTCACCCCGGACTTGATCCGGGGTCCATTAAGCGCAGCGCCGGGAGAATGGATCCCGGATCAAGTCCGGGATGACGAAAAAGGAACGTCGGCCTTCGGTCGTTAGCCGTCGTCCATCTCTCGAGAGGCGATGGGCTCACGCCCCCAGCTGCACCGTTCCGCCGCGGATCCAGCCCCAGCGGCACGGCCCCTGATATTCGCGCGCATTCTGGACCGAGCGGCCGACGCCGCACATGTCCTTGTCGGTGCCGGGCGCCGCAAAGACGATGCCGAACCAGGCATCATTGTCCGCCGCCTCGCACAGCGAGACGGGCGTGCCCCCCGCGAGCCGCGCCTTGACGACGCGCGTTTCGCCGGGCGCCCAATAGACGTCGGTGCCGCCGTCCTTGACGCGGCTGATGCTCGAGCAGGCGGGCAGCGTCGGGCCTTCGGTGCCGACCATCACGGCGCGCGTCGCGATCGGCTCGCCGCCCACCAGCTTCGCATTGTCGGGCGGCGGCGCGGGCTGCGAACAGCCGGCGAGCGCGAGCGCGGCAAGGGCGAGAAGGGCGGAACCGGAGCGGAGGGCAGAAAGTATCGTCATGCCCCCGAAACTAGCCGCCGCGGCGCGTCGGCGCAACGCCCCGGCGCGGGGCGCGGAGAGGCGCATTTTCGCTTGGGTTTTGCCCCCTTCGACCCTATATGATCGGCATGACGGACACCCCTGAAAACCCGGCGCCCGAATCCGGCGCAAAGCAGCCCAATACCAACGCCTATGGCGCCGATTCGATCAAGGTCCTGAAGGGCCTCGATGCGGTGCGCAAGCGCCCCGGCATGTATATCGGCGACACCGACGACGGGTCGGGGCTGCATCATATGGTGTTCGAGGTTTCGGACAATGCGATCGACGAGGCGCTCGCGGGCCACTGCGATCTCGTCCTGATCACGCTCAACAGCGACGGGTCGGTCAGCGTCGAGGACAATGGCCGCGGCATTCCGACCGACATCCACGCCGAAGAAGGCGTGTCGGCGGCCGAGGTCATCATGACCCAGCTCCACGCGGGCGGGAAGTTCGAGAATACGAGCGACGACAATGCCTATAAGGTGTCGGGCGGCCTCCACGGCGTGGGGGTCAGCGTCGTCAACGCGCTGTCCGAATGGCTCGAACTGACCGTCTGGCGCGACGGCCAGGAGCATTGGATGCGCTTCGAGCATGGCGACGCGGTCGCACCGCTCGAGATTCGCGGCCCTGCGCCGGCGGGCAAGAAGGGCACGCGCGTCACCTTCTTCGCTTCGACCGACACGTTCAAGAATGTCACCGAGTTCGATTTCGACAAGCTCGAGCATCGCTATCGCGAGCTTGCCTTTCTGAATTCGGGCGTGCGCATCAAGCTGGTCGATGCGCGCCACGCCGAGCATGTCACGCACGACCTGTTCTACGAAGGCGGCATCGCGGCGTTCGTGAAATATCTCGACCGCAACAAGACCCCGCTCCTGCCCGATCCGATCGCGATCAGCAGCGAACGCGACGGCATCGGCATCGACGTCGCGCTCGAGTGGAACGACAGCTATTATGAAAATGTCCTCTGCTTCACCAACAACATCCCGCAGCGCGACGGCGGCACCCACCTCGCGGCGTTCCGGGCCGCGCTGACCCGCACCATCAACAGCTATGGCGAAAAGTCGGGCGTGCTCAAGAAAGAGAAGGTCAGCCTGACCGGCGACGACATGCGCGAAGGGCTGACCGCGATCGTTTCGGTCAAGCTGCCCGACCCCAAATTTTCGTCGCAGACCAAGGACAAGCTCGTCTCCTCCGAAGTACGCCAGCCGCTCGAAAGCCTGATGGCCGACCGGATGACCGAATGGCTCGAAGAAAATCCGGCGCACGCGAAGGCGGTGGTGCAGAAGATCGTCGATGCCGCCGCGGCGCGCGAAGCGGCGCGCAAGGCGCGCGAGTTGACGCGGCGCAAGGGCGCGATGGACATCGCCTCGCTCCCCGGCAAGCTCGCCGACTGTCAGGAACGCGATCCGTCGAAGTGCGAACTCTTCCTGGTCGAGGGCGATTCGGCAGGCGGATCGGCGAAGCAGGGCCGCGACCGGCACGTCCAGGCGATCCTGCCACTCAAGGGCAAGATTTTGAACGTCGAGCGCGCGCGCTTCGACCGCATCATTTCGTCGAAGGAAGTCGGCACGCTGATCCAGGCGCTCGGCACCGGCATTCGCGACGAATTCAACATCGAAAAACTGCGCTATCACAAGATCGTGATCATGACCGACGCCGACGTCGACGGCGCGCATATCCGCACCTTGCTGCTCACCTTCTTCTATCGCCAGATGCCCGAGATCATCGAGAACGGGCACCTCTATATCGCCCAGCCGCCGCTCTATAAGGTCGCGAAGGGGCGCAGCGAAGTCTATCTGAAGGACGACAGCGCGCTCGAAAATTATCTCGTCGATGCAGGGATCGACGCGCTGCTGCTCGAAACCGCCGGCGGCGCGCGGTCGGGCAACGATTTGCGCACGCTGATCGAGCATGGCCGGCGGCTGCGCGCGCTGATGCGCTATGTGCCGCGCACGCTCGACCACGGGCTCGTCGAGGCACTCGCGCTCGCGGGTGCGCTCGATCCGGCGCTCGACACCGCGGGGCGTCACAGCGCCGCCGAAACCGCAGCACAGTGGCTGGGCGCCGCCGAGCGCGCGCTCACCGGGGGCGCCGAAGCCGTATGGACCGTCGCGGCGGTCGAGGGCGGCGGCTACACGCTTGAGCGCCGCTGGCGCGGGGTCAGCGACCATCATGTCGTCGACGCCGCCTTCCTCGCGAGCCAGGAGGCGCGCCGCCTCCACACGCTGGCGAGCGAGCAGGCCGAAACCTATGCGAGTCCGGCACGGCTGGTGAAGGGCACCGCCGCCGCCGCCGCGATCGAGACCGAAGAGGCGGATGGCGAAGGCGAGGCGGCCGCGGCGGGCGGCGCCAAGGCGAGCCCGGTAACGCGGCCCTCCGAACTGCTCGACGCGATCTTCGCGTTCAGCCGCAAAGGCCTGTCGATCAGCCGCTACAAGGGGCTGGGCGAGATGAATGCCGAGCAATTGTGGGAGACGACGCTGGACCCTGCCAACCGCTCGCTGCTGCGCGTCGAGGCCGAACAGGCCGACGTCGCGCACGAGATTTTCGAGCGGCTGATGGGCGACGAGGTCGAACCGCGGCGCGATTTCATCCAGACCAATGCACTAAGCGTCGCGAATCTGGACGTTTAATTCGGATCGGGCGCCCGAATTTGGCGATTCGGGTTCCACCGCTAGGCGCAGATTCGGCGCAGCCGGACGCGCTTTGCTTGCACCCGGCCGCCGACGCTGCTTTGAGCGCCTCCACCTGAAAAGGGGGAGGTCGCCATGCACCGCTTGATCGCCATGACGCTGCCGCTGCTGCTCGCCATTCCGGCCGCCGCGCAGGACGAGTTCGCCGCCGACGGCACCGATCTCGGCAGCGGGACTGCCAGCTTCTACAGCGACGAACTCGCCGGCAACCGCACCGCGAGCGGCGAGCGCTTCGACCCCGACGACCTCACCGCCGCGCACCGCACCCTCGCCTTCGGAAGCCGTGTGCGCGTCACCAATCTTTCGAACGGCGAGAGCGTCGTCGTGCGCATCAACGACCGCGGCCCGTTCAGCCGCGGCCGCGTGATCGACGTCAGCCACGCCGCGGCGCGCGAAATCGGCATGGACCGCGCGGGGCTGGCACGGGTCAGCATGACGCTGCTCGACGACGAAGCCGAGCTCGCCGCCGCCGATGGCCCCGCCGGGCAGCAGGCGGCGGTCGGCGCCGCCGACTGACACCCAAGCCCTTCCCCGCCTTTGGCTATCGCTCCGATCCGAACGCCCGTTGCCCTTCGGACGCAAATATATTTCCATATTTTCGCAAATATTCTATAGAATGGCCATCATTCCGAGTCGAAGGAGAGCGATCATGGCCGACACCCACCGCCCGAAAGGGCTTTCGAGCGCCGTCAGCTATCAGGACAGCAAGGCTGCCTTTCGCTGGCTCGAAGAGGCGTTCGGCTTCGAACCGCTGTTCGTGCTGCTCGACGCGGACGGCAATCTCGCGCACAGCGAGATGGGCTATGGCCAGTCGGTGGTGATGGTCGGCAACGAATGGTCGGACGATCACCGGAGCCCGGCGTCGATCGGCGGCAAGAATAGCCAGAGCGTCCACGTCCAGCTCGGCGCGGGCGAGGACATCGACGCGCATTGCGAAGTCGCGCGCGCCGCGGGCGCCACCATCATCGCCGAACCCGAAACGCAATTCTATGGCGACCGCACCTATCGCGCCAAAGACCCCGAGGGGCATATCTGGACCTTCGGCGTCACGGTCGAGGCGAAGACGGCGGCCGAATGGGACGCCGAGGGCGGTTTCACCACCAAGACGCGGCTCGACGATTGAGCACGGGCGTCGACCGCACCCTCGCCGCGCTCGCCGACCCCGTGCGGCGGCGCGCGGTCGAGCTGCTCGGGCAGAGACCACGCAGCGCGGGCGAGCTCGCGCGCGACCTCGGTCTCGCGCCGCCCACGATGAGCCGCCATTTGCGCGCGCTCAAGGCCGGCGGGCTGGTCGAGGACGGGCATCCCGATTTCGACGCGCGCGTACGCATCTATCGACTGAAGGATGGCGCGACCGACGAGCTCAAGGCGTGGCTCGCCGCGACCGAAGCGCGCTGGGCGCACCAGCTCGCGGCGTTCAAGCGCCACGTCGAAGCGCCGGGCGAATGAGCGGCGCCGCGGTCATCGTCGCGCTGCGCGTCGCCGCGACGCCCACCGCCGCTTTTGCCGCCTTTACCGAGGGCATCGGCCGCTGGTGGACGAGCCACCCGCTCTTTCCGCTCTCGCCCAAGGGCGACGGGACGTTGCGCTTCGACCCCGCGGGGCCGGGCGGGCGCCTCGTCACCCGCTTCGAGGACGGCGAGGAGTGGGAGATCGGCAAGGTGGCGGACTGGCGCCCCGGCGAACGCCTCGCCTTCGGCTGGCGCCTGCCGAGCTTCACCGAGGACCAGGCGACCGAGGTCGAGATACGCTTCGAGGCGGTCGGCGACGAAACGCGCGTCACGGTCGAACATCGCGGCTGGGACACGATCCCGCAACGCCATGCCGCCCGGCACGGCTTCGAACTGATGCTGTTCCAACGCCGCCTCGGCGAGCATTGGCAGGCGCTGCTCCGCAGGCTGAGCCGCGAAATCTGACTATCCGGACCGCCGCGGGCGCGCACCTTCTCGAAAGGCGCGGTGCGGGCGGTTTCGTCCTGTCCTATAATGGAGGCGCAGCACGTCCGCTGGCGCCCTGTCCCCGCCGGAGAACAGCCGATGACCAATGCATCCGACCGCCGCGACACCCCGGGCAACACCCAGCCGACGGGCCCCGATGCGGGCGCGATCTTCTATCACGGAACCCGCGCCGACCTTGCCGTCGGCGACCTGCTGTCTGCCGGTTGGGCGAGCAATTTTTCCGCCGAAAAGCCGCTGTCGTGGATCTATTTCTCCGCCGCGCTCGAATCGGCGATCTGGGGCTGCGAGCTCGCCGCCGGCGATGGCCGCGAGCGCATCTATATCGTCGAGCCGACGGGCGACTGGTTCGACGACCCCAACCTCACCGACAAGAAATTCCCCGGCAATCCGACGCGCAGCTATCGCAGCCGCGCGCCGCTGCGCATCGTCGGCGAAGTCGAAAGCTGGACGTCGCACCCGCCCGAAGTGCTCGCGGCGATGAAGGATGGCCTCGCGAAGCTGAAGGCGGAAGGGAAGGACGTAATCATCGACTGAGGCCGGCGCAACAAAGGGCGCGCCCCCCGCGTTTCCACGCCATGATCCGCAAACATCGTTGAGGCTGGACGCGATGGCCGCGAAAGAAAAATGGTCGCAGGATGTCACCGAACATTCGGATGCGCTTGATCTGAAGGAAGGCGTGTTCACCGGATCGCCACAGGAGATCGCGGCGTCGCTCAAGCGATCGGCCGAACGCAGCACGCGACGCAAGGCGAGCCCGTTCCGCTCGGCGATGTCGATGCTGACCTTCTATATCAACCGCGCCGGCCGGTCGCTCAATGCCGTCGACCGCAAGCGGCTCGAGGCGGCGAAGGACGAACTGCGCGTCGCCTTCGGCCGCGAGCCCAAGGGATGAAGGGTCAGCGCTCGTCCTTGTAAAAGGGCCGGTCGCCGGCGATCGTCACGCGCTCCATACGGCGCACCGCGGGAAAATAGTCCGATGCGGCATAATGCTGCACCGCGCGATTGTCCCAAAAGGCGATCGAATTGGCTTCCCAGCGAAAGCGGCACTGATATTCGGGCACCGCGGCCTGGGCGTAAAGATGCTGGAGCAGCCAGTCGCTCTCCTTCTCCGACAGCCCCTCGATATGGCTGGTGAAGGCCGTGTTGACGTAGAGCCCCTGCTCGCCGGTTTCGGGGTGGGTGCGCACGACGGGGTGCGTCTGCGGCGGATATTGGTCGTGCAGCTCTTCGGGCCGCTTGCCGAGCCGGCGGGCGAAGACGCGGGCGATGTCGTGCGACGCGGTGAGGGTGCGGCAGAATTCCTGCATCGCCGGCGACAGGCTGCGGAATGCCGCGCCCATGTCGGCGAACAAGGTGTCGCCGCCGACCGGGGGCACCTCGACCGCGCGCAGGATCGAGCCCAGCGAGGGTTCGGTGCGCCAGGTGACGTCGGAATGCCACGCATTCTCCTGCCCCTTCGAATTGGGTCCGTGGGCGATGTGGAGGACTTCGGGATCGGGCTGGTCCTTCGGCGTCGCAGGGTGGATCTCGAGCGTGCCGAATCGCCGCGCAAAGGCGATATGCTGTGCGGGCGTAATGTCCTGGTCGCGAAAGAAGATCACCTTGTGCGCGAGCAGCGCCGCGCGGATTTCGGCGATCGTGGCGTCGTCCTGCTCTTCGCGAAGATCGACCCCGGCGATCTCGGCGCCGATATGCGGCGTCAGCGGCGCGACATGCAGCCGCGTGAAGCTCGCCTGCGCAGCGGCAATATTCATGGCATCGCTCTCCTTCGTCTCTTTTGCCGAGACATTAGGAGCCTAAGGATGGATTGAGTCAAGCCGCGCCTTCTATTTCGGCCGTCGCCGCGCGCTCGATCGCGGTGCGCCAGTGCGGCTGAACGTTGAGGTGGAAATGCTCGGCGAGCGCGGCTTCGATTCCGTCGGCGGTCAGATAATGCCGCTCGCTCGTCCCGTCGGCGCGGCGGATCGTCAGCCGGTTGTCGCGCAGCGCATGGCGCGCGTCGGCGGTCGTGCGCGCGGCGATCAGCTGGTGGCGGAAATGCGAGGCGGGATGCGTCGCGGTATACCAGTTGGCGACCTCATAATCGATCGCAGGCGGCACCGCGTCGTCGACGACATAGACCGGCACCCATTCGCCGTCGATTTGCGTCCGCACCGACCATTGGCCGCCGTGCCGCGCGATGCGATAGGGCTCGTGCACGGTCGGCTGCACGGCTTCGACGTCCATCGCGAGCGGCTCGGGTGGCACCGCCGAGCCGAAGCCGACATCGACGAGCCACGGCCGGCCGTTCAACCGCGCCCGGATCACCATATGGCTGCGCGGCGTCGGCGGCGCCCCCACGGGCTGCATCCAGCGCACGCGGCCGAGCAGTCCTTCGGCATCGAAGCCGATCGCGCGCAGCGCGCGCAGGAACAACCCGTTCTGCTCGAAGCAATAGCCGCCGCGCCGCTGGTCGATCAGCTTCGCCGCGACCGCATCGGCGCCAATGTCGACATTGCCTTCGACGAGCGCATCGATCGCCTCGAACGGGATCGCCGCGACATGCGCCGCCTGCAGCGCGCGCAACACGTCGAGCGTCGGCTCTGCGGGGCCGGCATAGCCGATCCGCGCGAAGTAGCGCGGCAGCAGGTCGCCGCCGGGCGCGGCCGGCCGGGTATCGCCGCCTTCGGCGACGGCAGGAATCGGGCGATAAAGCATTGGCAGGTCTCCGGATCGGTAATCGTCTGCCCCTTGATGAAAGCTCAACTGCGGTTGAGATCAAGCGAAGAATGATGCGGAACCCAGGCGGCTCTCGCGGGTCTATTCATCATCATCGCGCTTTGGCGCCCGCGCCCTCCGTCGGGAGATATGGAATGAGAATGACCGCTTTCGCTCCGCTCGTTGCCGCCAGCCTGTTCGTGGGCGGCTGCGCCTCGACCGGCTATGACGACGACTATCGCGGCGGCGGCTGGTACGCCGACGATTATTATCGCGACGGCGACTATGCCGAACGCCATCTCGACGACAACGACCGCATCTATCGGGGGCGCGACGGGCGCTATTATTGCAAGCGGTCGGACGGCACGACCGGGCTGATCGTCGGCGGCATCGCGGGCGGCGTTCTCGGCAATGTCATCGCACCGGGCGATTCGAAGACGCTCGGTACCGTCCTCGGCGCGATCGGCGGCGCGGTGGCAGGTCAGGCGATCGACAAGGGCGGCGACAACGACGTGCGGTGCCGCTGAGCCCCGGGCTTTCGGCGGCGGACGAGCCGTGGCATGATGCCGGGCGAAGGGAGATTGCCATGACCGCCCGCCGACCGGCGCTCCGCGCCTTGCTTCTCGCCCCCGCGCTGTTCCTCGCCGCCTGCGGCCAGAGTTCGGACAAGCAGGGGGCCGACAACAGTGACGCCATGGCGCCTGCGCCCCGGCAAGAGCCGGCGACCGCCTCCGCCACGCCGCCCGAGGACACGGGCCTCGCCGCCTATGTCGGCAAATATCCGTTCGACAAGGTGAACGGCGTCGCATGGAGCGACCATCCGGCGGTGAAAGCGGGGCTTGCCGCGACCGTCACCGACCCCAGGATCCGCGAGACGATCGCAACGCGTGCCGGCCCCTCGGCACCGATCGAGAGGCACGAGGGCAAGGTCATGGCGTGGGCGTGCGAGGCGCATAATTGCGGGCCGCACCAATGGGCGGTGCTGATCGATCCCGCGACCGGCGCCACCGACGCCTGCTATTATGACGAGGCGGTCGACAGCGGCCGCGCGCACTGGTTCCTCGCTGCCGGCAAGGAGGAATGGCGCGACGGCAATTGCCAGTTCGGGCAGGAAGAGAGCTGAGCGAAACCATGTTCGTCGCGGCCTATTGGTGGAAGGTGAAACCGGGCAAGGAAGAGCAATTTCGCGCGGCGTGGCGCCGCGGGACCGAGTTGATCCGCGCCAAATACGGCTCGCTCGGCTCGCGTCTCCATCGCGAGAACGGCCCCGACGGCCCGCGCTTCATCGGCGTCGCCGAATGGCCCGACCGCGCAACGTGGCAGGCCGCGTTCGATGCCAAGATGGTCTATGACGAGCCCGCGACACGCGCCGCCTTCGTCGATGCGATCGCCGAGGCGGCGGACGAACCGCTGCTGCTCCTCGAGGTTACCGACGATCTCCTCGACCGCAGGTGACCGACGGGCGGATTCGACTCCGCTCCGCAGATGGAACATAATGGGAACATTGATCCGATTCGGAATGATGATCGATGGACCTGAACATTCGCTATCTTCTGGCTTTTCAGCCCGACCCCGCGCTACGCGCGCTGCTCGCGGCCCAACAGCCTCGCGCCGGGCAAGATGCACGCAAGCTCGATCCGGCACGGCTCCATCTGACACTTTGCACGATCGCCGAATGCGAGACCGCGGACCCGGGCCTGATGGCGCGCGTCGCAACCGCGCTGCGTGATGGACTGCCCGAAAGCCCACCGATCCGCCTGGGGCGCGTCCACGCGCGGGCCCAAGGCGCCGAAGTCGTCACGCGCGGCCGCCGCGCGGAAGTCTGCGCCTTTTATGAAGCGATCGCCGCGCGGCTGCGGCGATGCGGTCTGTCGCCGATGCATCGCCGGTCAGGGCTGCGCCCGCATGTCACGCTCGGTTATGATCGCTGCCAGTTCGAGCCCTTTGATCTCACGGCCTTCTGGCGTCCCGACGAACTCCTCCTCATCGAAAGCCATGTCGGGCGCCGCCGGCACGTCGTGCTGCTGCGCCTTGCGCTCGCGCCACCGGCACAGACAAGCTTCGCGTTCGATGAGCCGTCGTTGCGCCTCGCGGCCTAATTCTCCAGCGTATATTCAAGGCTGATCTCGCAATTCAGCAGCTTCGAAATCGGGCAATTCGCCTTGGCATTGGCGGCAATGCCGGCAAATTCGCCGCCGTCGATACCCGGCACTTTGGCGGCCAGAGTCAGCGCCGACCGGGTCACCGAAAAGCCGTCGCCGTCCTTGTCGAGCGTCACCTCGGCCTTGGTATCGAGTTGGCCGTCGCTATGCCCCGCCGCGGCGAGCGCGAAGGACAGCGCCATGGTGAAGCAGGCGGCATGCGCCGCGGCAATCAACTCCTCGGGGTTGGTGCCGGGGCCGTCCTCGAAGCGCGAGGCGAAACCATAGGGTTCGCCATCGAGCGCGCCGCGCTTGGTCCAGATATGCCCCTTGCCGTCCTTGCCCAGTCCTTCGTAGCGGGCTGTTGCGCTGTTCACGGTCATCTCATTCTCCTTCACAAACCGGGCGGATGTCCCGAGAACGGCGAAACCTCCGTTGGGGTTCCGCCCGTTCGGCGCTTCGGCGCTGACTCAGCGCGCCACGCCGGCCCGGTCGAGTTCGGGGCCCAGCCGCCCGGTCAGCCACAGCGCCCACATTCTGAAATCGGCGGCCAGGCTCCATAGCGGATAGGTGAAGGTTGCGGGGCGGTTCTTCTCGACCCCGAAATGCGCGACCCACGCAAAGGCATAGCCCGCGACCGGCAGCGCCGCGAGCGCCCACCAGCGGCCGCTGAGCACCGCCGCCAGCGCGATCAGCACGACGAGGCTCGTTCCGATATAGTGGAGCGCCCGCGTCTGCGGCTTGCTATGCTCGCGCAGGTAAAAGGGCCAGAAATCGGCGAAAGTGGTGTAAGCCCGCGCCATCGGGTGAGAATGCGCCGCGCGGTTGATTGCGTCAAGGCGCGCGAACGGCGACTCTTCACCCGCCGTTCGCGCGCATCCATTCTTCGACCACCGGCGCGATCTCCTCGCGCCATTTGCGGCCGTTGAAAATGCCATAATGGCCGACGCCCTTTGCCATCAGATAGCGCTTCTTCTCGGCGGGCAGCGCCTTGGCGAGCGTCAGTGCCGCCTTGGTCTGGCCGATTCCCGAGATGTCGTCGCGCTCGCCTTCGATCGCGAGCAGGCCGATGTCCTCGATCGCGTTCGGATCGATGATCTTGCCGCGATGCTCGAACTCGCCCCTGGGGAGCAGGTAGCGCTGAAACACCGCGTCGACGGTCTGCAGATAGAATTCGGCGGTCATGTCGCAGACCGCGCGATATTCGTCATAGAATTCCTTGGTCTTGTCCGCGCTCTCGCCGTCGCCCTCGACCAGATGCTTGAACATCTCCCAGTGGCTCATCATGTGGTTGCCGAGGTTCATCGACATGAAGCCGGCGAGCTGCAGAAAGCCCGGATACACGCGGCGCCCGGCACCCGGGTACCAGGCGGGTACCGTCGCGATGACATTTTCCTGGAACCAGGCATAGGGCCGCGTCGTCGCATGCTGATTGACCGCGGTCGGCGCCTTGCGCGTGTCGATCGGCCCGCCCATCATCGTCAGTGTTCGCGGCCGGCACTTATGCTTCTCGGCCGCCATGACCGCCGCGGCGGCATAGCAAGGCACCGATGGCTGACACACCGCGAGCACATGCGCGCGCGACCCTATATGTTCGAGCCAGCCGATCAGATAGTCGATATAGTCGTCGAGGTCGAACTTGCCGGCTTCGAGCGGGACGTTGCGCGCGTCGCGCCAGTCGGTGATCCAGACATCGTGACGCGGCAGCATCCGCTCGACCGTCCCGCGCAGCAAGGTCGCATAATGACCCGACATCGGCGCGACGATCAGCAGCTTGGGCGCGTCCTTGGTGGCCGCATGTTTGAAATGCTTGAGCTGGCCAAAGGGTTTGCGCGCCTCGATCTTTTCGGTCACCCGCACCGCCTCGCCGTCCACTTCGGTCTCATAGAGGTCGAAAGCGGGCTTGCCGCGCGGCGCGGCGGCATGCGCGAAGACCTCGAGCGCCGAGGCGAACATCGGGCTGCCGCTGAAATAGCCGAGGGGGTTGGCGGGGTGCTGCATGACCTGCGCACCGGCGGTGGCGAGCGCGCTGGCGCCGGCGAGCCAGCTCTTCTGCATGTCAAAGGCGTGATAAAGCATGTGTCGAAATGTCCTTGCGTCCGCCCGGCTGCTCTGACGGCGCCTCGGCGAGCCCATGTTAGGCCATCGGTGCCATTGTGCAACGCATCATTTGGTCGGGCTTCATACCGCATGAAGCCGGGCGCCATTCTCAGCCGTTGAGCGCCGCACCGGCGACTGCTAGGGCCGGATGCGATGGCGACTTCACCCGACCAATCCGCCCCGTCCCCCACCCAGGAACCGCGCCGCCGCAAGCTCGGCAGCCTTCGGATGATCTGGCGCTATGCGAGCCGCTATCCGGTGCAGCTGATCGTCGCCGCGATCGCGCTCGGCGTCGCTGCGCTTTCGACGCTCGCGATTCCCTGGCAGTTCAAGGCGATGATCGACAGCGGCTTCGTCGCAGGCGGCGGCGATGTCGCCCCGCACTTCCGCCTTTTCTATATCATCGTCGTCCTGCTCGCGCTCGCGACAGCGCTACGCTTCTATTTCGTGAGCTGGCTTGGCGAGCGCACCGTCGCCGACATCCGCCAGGCGGTGCAACGCAACCTGTTGCGTCTCGCGCCCGGCTTCTTCGAGGAGAACCGCCCCTCGGAGATCGCGTCGCGCATGACGTCGGACACGGCGATCATCGAACAGGTCGTCGGCACCACCGTCTCGGTCGCGTTGCGCAATCTGGTGATGGGCATCGGCGGCATCGTCTATCTCTTCACCCTGTCGCCCGCGCTCACCGGCGGCATGTTGATCGGCATCCCCGTGATAATCCTGCCGATTGTGCTGCTCGGCCGCCGCCTCCAGTCGGTTTCGCGCACCAGCCAGGACCGCGTCGCCGACATCGGCGCGACCACCGCCGAGCAATTGGGCGCGATGAAGATCGTTCAGGCCTTCGGACAGGAAGCGCGCGAAGCCGACCGCTTCACTGCGGCGGTCGAAGCGAATTTCGCGACCGCCAAGCGCCGCATCCGCCTGCGCGCGATCATCACCGCGACGGTCATCGGGCTGCTCTTCGGGGCGATTACCACGCTGCTCTGGTATGGCGCCGAAGGCGTTGCGGCGGGGACGATCACCGGCGGCACGATTGCCGCCTTCGTCCTCACCGGCGGGCTCGTCGCGGGCGCGTTCGGCGCGCTTACCGAAGTCTATGGCGACCTCCTCCGCGCCGCGGGCGCGGCCGAAAGATTGAGCGAATTGCTCCACGCCGAACCCGCGATCGCGCCGCCTGCCCGTCCCCGGCCGCTTCCCGAGCCCGCGACCGGAACGCTCGAATTCGCAGGCGTCGAATTCCGCTATCCGACGCGCCCCGACACCGCGGCGCTGCATGATTTCTCGCTCGTCATCCACCCGCGCGAGACCATCGCCATCGTCGGCCCCTCGGGCGCGGGCAAGTCGACGCTCTTCCAGCTCGCCGAGCGCTTCTATGATCCGCAGGCGGGCGAGATCCGCCTCGACGGCGTCGCCCTGACCGAAGCCGATCCCGCCGACATTCGTGCGCGGATCGCGATGGTGCCGCAGGAAACGGTGATCTTCGCTGCATCGGCGCGCGACAATCTGCGCTACGGAAATTGGTCGGCGACCGACGACGAGCTGTGGGAGGCCGCGCGCGCTGCGAACGCCGAAGAGTTTCTGCGCAAGCTTCCGCAGGGCCTCGACACCTTCATGGGCGAGGGCGGCGCACGGCTCTCGGGCGGCCAGCGCCAACGCGTCGCGATCGCGCGCGCGCTGCTCCGCCGCGCTCCGCTTCTCCTCCTCGACGAAGCGACCTCGGCGCTCGACGCCGAGTCCGAACGGCTCGTGCAAGACGCGCTCGAGGCGCTGATGCACGACCGCACGACGATCGTCATCGCGCACCGCCTCGCGACCGTCCGCGCCGCCGACCGCATCATCGTCATGGACGAAGGCCGCATCGTCGAAGAGGGCCGCCACGACGATCTCGTCGCCGCCGACGGTCTCTACGCGCGGCTCGCGCGTCTGCAATTCCAGGACAATCTCGCACCCGCCTGACGGTTTCACACGAAAGGGATCGACCGATGCTCTACGCGATGACCATTCCCGCCTATGTCAACGGCCTCACCGCCCTGTCGGGGCAGCTCGACAAGGCGCTTGCGTGGGGCGCCGACAATAATGTCGGCGAACTCCAGTTCGTCGCCGCGCGGCTCGCACCCGACATGTTTCCGCTCGCATCGCAGGTGCATTTCACCTGTGCGCAGGCGCTCCAGGGCGCGACCCGCCTCGGCGCGCCGGGCGCTCCGCAGATCAGCGAGGATGCCGACGATTTTGCCGGATTCCAGGCACAGATCGCCGGGACGCTTGGCTGGCTCGATAGCGTCGATGCCGCGGCGATCGACAGCGATCCCGATCGCCCGGTCGATTTCACTTTGCCCAACGGCATGGCGTTCGACATGACCGCCACAACTTATGTGCGCGACTGGGCGCAGCCGCAATTCTATTTCCATCTCGTCGCGGCCTACGCGATCATGCGCCACATGGGCGTGCCGCTCGGCAAACCCGATTATGTCAGCTATATGATGGCCTACCTCCGGCCCGGTACCGCGCCCGCAGCCTGAGCCCGCCGGGCGTGGCCCGACGTCAGATCAGCTCGCGGTACCGGTCGATCCCCGGGAAGGCAATCCGCGTTCCGCCGTTGCGGCGGATCGCGCCGATCGCCGCATCGACGCGCAGATAACGCGCCCTCGCCTCGGGCTCGAGCATCAGCGTCGCGGGTTCGGCGCGCTCCGACGCGCGCTTCACGAGCAAACCGAGCTCGGCCAGATCGACCGCCTCGCCGTTCCAGCGGATCACGTCGGCGGTATCGATCGTGATGCGGTTCTGATCGAGGATCACCCCCGGCAGCGGATCGTCGGTCGGCAGCATCACATCGACGCTGTGCGTCGGCGGCGGGACGGTGATGATGAACATCACCAGCATCACCAGCATCACGTCGATCAGCGGCGTCGTGTTGATCATCGGGTCGGCATTGGGGTCGGTGCGAAAAATGCTGCGGCGTCGGCGCATCGTCTCTCTCCCTTTCGGGCGGCCGATCCATCCCTTCGCGGGCGTCCGGCCGCGTGGCGGATCGGCGCACTGAGGCAGCGCCGATCTGGTGTGATGGTATAACATTATAGAGAAAGAGCAAATAGAAAGCGCCACCCTCTTCGGCAGATCGGAGTCGACGCAAAAAGAAAGGGCGGCACCTTTCGGTACCGCCCTCTTTTCTTCCAGTCCCCGTCGGGATTGGAAACCGGTCTTACATGCCCGAATCCGGACCGTAAGTGATTTCCACGCGACGGTTCTGGTCGTTGCGGACGCCGTCGGCGGTCGCAACGGCCGGACGGGTTTCGCCGAACGCCTCGGTCATGATCGAGCTGTCGGCAACACCGCGGGCCGTCATATAAGCCTTCACGGCATCGGCGCGACGCTGCGACAGACCGACGTTGTACTTGGCCGAACCCGAACGGTCGGCGTGACCGGCGAGCATGACCTGCTGACCGCTGCAGCCTTGATTGTAGGCGCTGATCGCATTGTCCAGCGTCGAAGCCGCTTCCGGCGTAATCGCCGACTGATCCCAGTCGAAATAGACGATATACGGTCCCGGCGAGCACACCGGCGGCGGCGGCGGAGGCGGAGGCGGAGGCGGCGGGGGAGGCGGCGGCGGCGGCGGCGGAGCCGGCGGCGGCGGCGGTTCAGCCCCACCGAAGTTGTAGGTCAGCGTGCCGAGGATCGAGTGCGAACGGAAGCGCGTCGAAACGTCGCGACCGGCCTGATCGACCAGGTCAAGACCGCTTGCATTGAAGAAGCGATACTTGATGCCGGCATCCCAGTTGCGGGTCAACGGCGCGCGGATACCCGCAATCGCCTGCCACGCAAAACCGGTGTCCGAATCGTCGAGGAACGGACCGGCGAAAACCGGCTCGACCGAGACGCGGGCAACGCCCGCGCCGCCGCCGACGAAGCCTTGCAGGCCATCGTCGTCGCCGAAATCGAACATGCCGTTGACCATGAAGCTCAGGGCATTGGTATCACCGTTCAGGTCGGTGGTGCCGACGAACGGTGTACCCGATCCCGAAGCCGTTTGCGGGATACCGGGAGCGCCGAAACGACCGCTATCGATATCCGCTTCACGATAACCGACTTCGACTTCCGCGCGGAACGCGCCGAAATCGTAACCGACGGTGCCTTCGAAATCATAGCCAGTACCGTGATCGAGCGTACCCGCATTATCAATGGTGCCAATGTCGAGATCCATATCCTCGACGAGCATCACACCGCCACCAACTCCCACATACCAGGAGTTGTCGCGCGCCATCGCTGGCGACGACGCAAGGGCAGTAGAGGCTAATGCCACCGCGACGGCTAGCTTCCTCATAGTAGATTCCCCTTTCAATTGAGATTTACGTCTCGTCAGACGTTCTACTCGTCGCTTTGGTTCCACGCAAGATGACAAATCGCCAATCTGTTGCCGAAAAGTCGCACTATCGTCGTTAAAAAAAGGAAAAATCAGCCCGCAATCAGAAGACCATGCGCCGAAAGACAGGAAATCAGGGCACCGATAACCGCTCTCGCCTCGGTATCGACGACCGCCCCGCCTGCCGGTGTTCCGATCGCCGGCGGTACCGACCACATCGTGCCATCGAAACAAAGGCATAGCCCGTCGTCGAGGCGTGTAATACGCATTCCCGCGCGCGGCGCGATGAAGCGCCAGCCACCCGCCGTCCACAGCGCCAGCGCTCCGGGCGCTCCGATCCACGCGCTGGTGGGCACATCGCCGACCAGCCAGACCTGCCCCACAAGCGGCGCCGGCGGCGGATCATTCTGCGGCCCCGTCTCGACCGTCGGCGCGACGAGCGCGTCGAGCAGAGTCAGCGCTTCATTGTGCGTCACCTCCTTTTGCGCCTGCGCGACGGCGAGCAATGGCAGTGAAAAACGCGCGGTAATCGAGGAATCGGTCATGATTGGCCTTTCTATATTCCGTCGCCTCGAACCTAGCCGAGCGCGACCACCAGCGGGTCGGAGAGGGCGAAATCGCCGATTTGCCGGATTTCCATCGTGACGCCGCCGGCAAGACCCGCCACCGAAACCGCGTCGAGATGCAGCAGCGGTCGATCGCATTCCCAAGGGCCGAGCCCCGGGACCGCAGAGTCTAGCGCAACGCGATAGCGCTCGCGGCTTTCGCCGAGCGGCAGATCGACTTCGTCGCGCCAGCCGGTGTCGAGGCGGCTGCGGCGGATCCATTCGACGATCAGACCGCCTTCGCCATCGTCCGACACGCGCGGATGGACCGGTGACAGCGGCCGCATGGCCAGCCCGCCCGCCGGGACCGCAAGCTCGGTGAGTGCCACGTCGTTGCGCTCGGTCCATTGCACCCGCGCGTCGCCGCTCGCCGCACAGCCCGCGAGGTCCTCCGGCAGCATCAGAACTCCGGCATCGTCGAGAAACAGGAAAGGCGCGCCGGCCGCATGTTCGCTGTCGCAAGCGGTGCCCGCCCGGCCGCGAAGCAGACGCGAGAGCCGCCACAGCGTCGGCGACAGCGGCTCGGCTAACTGGAACTGGATCAACTCGCCGCCGATCATCGCGCGATTGGCACCGCCCGAAAGTAGGGCGGCGCTCACCGATTCGAGCACCATCGACGCATTGTCGAGTTCGACGATCGCGACATTGGCTTCGTCGACCAGATCGGGGTTCCCCGGCGCCAGCATCGCCGCGAGCGCCCCCATCGCCGCCGCCGGCCGCAGCGGGCCGAGCGCCACGGGCTCGGCGTCCGCCGCGGGCACGAACCAGCAGTCGGCGCCGCGCCAGCCATCGTTGCTTCCCGCCCCCGCGACGGCGATCCGCGCCGCTGTAGCGGCGGAGGCGCCGATCGACGGCAGATCGAACAGCCGCACGACGCCGGTCGCGTCGGGCCAGTCGGGCGCGCTCACCGGCACCCCCGGGTCGGCCGGAACGTCGGCGTCGGCAAGCGGCTGATGCCGCAGCAATTCGATCGTCGTGCCGCCGGCCTTCACCATCCGCCTGGCGAGGCGCCACACGCTCGCATCGGCTAGCGAAATCCGTCCGCCGACGGGGAGCGCCATCGCGGCGAGGTCGGCCTTCCACACGCAGGTTTCGCGCCCGTCGACCGCGGCCGCCGCGAGCCGCCGGGCGAGGCCGCGCGCCGCCGCCGCGGGAAGCACCGCCGGCAGGTCGATCCGCTCCTCGCGCGCGCCGCCGCCCGCGACCGCATGGCTTTGCTGCCCCAGCTGATAGTCGCGCCCGGGTTCATAGTGACGCAGCCGGATCAGGCCGGGAAGCGCCGAAAGCGGCGCGCGGCGCTGCTCGACCCGATCGCTCGCCGCCTCGCCGCCGCGCGTCTCGCGAAAATCGGCGAGCCTCACCATGTCGCCCGCTAGCGATGCGGGCGCGATCTGCCACCCGTCGCTCCGGCTCACCAGCCGTGCCGCATCGACCTCGAACAGCGGCGCGAGCGCGTCGCGCGCCCGGTCGCCCGACGCCGCATAGCCCGAAAGCGGCGATTGCCCGATGCACCGCCCCGTCTCGCCGAGCAGCGCATCGCCGATCATGCCCGCATCGACGTCCCCCGCATCGGCCTCGACCTCGAAGGTCAACGACGGGATGCGATTGCCGAAGCTCGCGAGTTCCAGTTCCTCGAATAGGGCATAGGCGATTCCGCGAAACGCACTCGCCGATCCACTGCCGAGCGCCGAGGCGATCAGCGGATCGACCGTCTGATCCTCGCTCCCGTCGTACCAGCGAAAGCTGCAGCGCTCCTTGAACGTCCCGCTCGCGCCGCGGAGCAGATTGCCGTCGGCCCAGATCCGGTGGATCGCGCGCACCCGCCGCGACGACAGCGCGACCGCAATCGACACGGCATAGCTATACTCGGTCACTGACGGCCGTCCCTTGCCGCCACCGCTCTTCGTTCGCCGCTCGATCAGGTCGGTCGCCCAGATCACACTGCCGGCGACGCGCATCGTCCCGAACAGCTGCGGAATCTGCTGGCCATAGGTCGATGCCTGCACCTTCAGATCGGCAAGCCGCGGCCCCTCGCGCCCCTTCCGCGCAAAGATCGCCGCATCGGCCTGCCGCCCGATCGCCGCCCCCAACGCCGCCCCGACCGGCCCGCCCACGATCCCGCCAACCACCGTCAGCACCAAAGTCGCCATCAAAATGCTCCCGAACTAAGCCCTTCCCCTTCAGGGGTTGGGGTGGGGTTTCGCGGCATAAAGCAACATCGATGGCCCCAAGCCGCCACCGCGCCATCGCGCCCGGCACCCCGTCCAGCGGCGTCTCGACCACCCGCCGCAACCCGGCATGCGCATGAACGAAGCTCCGTTCGCCGATCAGCCCGAGATGAAACTGCCGCGCCGGCAGCGCGAACAAAGCCACATCGCCCGCCCGCGCTCCTTTGCCTTCGGCAAACCCTGCCCCGCGCAGCGCCGCTTCAACCGTTTCGCGCGCCCATCCGCGCAGTGGATAGTCCACCGGTCGCACCAGCCGGCGCCCGGCGGCGGCATAGGCCGCCCACACGAGCCCGACGCAATCGAGCCCGGTCGCCGCCTCGCATCCCTGCCGCCGGAACCGCACCCCGACCATCGTCCGCGCCGCGGAAAAGGCGCGCGCGCCGATGTCATCCACCGGGATAGCGCGTCAGCAAATCATTCCCCGGCAGATGCGCCTCGCCGCGGAAATTCGCCGCATTGCCGAACCGGTCGCGGCACGTCGAAAGCTGCTTGTCGCACCCTTCGATCAGCCGCACCCGCGCCGGCGCCCCGACCTCGAAGGGCGGCAACTCGGCGAGCGTCAGCACCGCGCCCGCTTCGCCGATCACCGGGCTCGCGAGCCCGCACGCCGGTCCTTCGATCCACAGCAGCTCGCCGAACGCCATCGCGCCCGCCGGTGCCGAGATGTCGAGCGTCACCGCGCGCCCATCGACCGCGACGACGCGCCGCCAGTGCGTGCGCGACGCCAGATCCACCCGACACGCCCGGTCGCCCAGCATCGCGCGGCACGACGGCGAGGTCGCCGGACACACCGGCCGGTCGAGCACGCGCGTCACGCCCTGCAACTCCGCGGTGAACGCCGCTCCGCGCCGCTCGACCGCGCCGAGCACCCCGCGCGCAACCGTCACCGGCGCCGCTTCGGGCGCGCTCCAGTCGGTCACGAACAACGTCAGCTCGGCGCCGTCCCAGCGCCCCGCGTCGAGGTCGCGCGCCGCGATCGCCTCGCTCGCGATCGCGCCTTCGAGGTCGAGCGTCTCGACATCGAGCGCATCGCTCGTCTCGAGCGCCGAAGGCTTCATCCCCGGCGCGGCGCGATAGGCGATGCCGCCCGCGATCAGGTCGCGGTCGTGCGAGGTCAGCCCGATCACCACCCCGTCGCGCCGCGACAGCCGCCAGCACCAGGCGAGCGTCACCAGTTCTTCGCGCAGCCAGTCGGGCGCGGCCCCCATCACCATGGCGCCCGCACCTCGACCAGCGGAACGCTCGCCAGCTCGCCCGCGAGGAAGGTCGCGCGGCTCACCTCGAGCCGGTCCTCGGCGAAGCGCACCGGCACGTCGAACAGGAATCCCGCGCGCACCACCGCTCCCGCCGCCGGCGCCGCATCGAACAGCACCTCGCCCTCGGCGGTCATCGCGAAAGCCGCCGTCTCGACCCCGTCGACCGACACGCGCACACTGTCCGCGACCGGCAATCGGATCGCACGCTCCTGCACTGCATCGCCCTCGCCATAACGCTTGACCAAAGCGAACTGCCGCCGGCTGCCGTCGCCATAGCCGATCCGCTGGTCGCTCGCGGTCGGCAGTCCGTCGTCCGCTGCCGAACTCTGGTCGAACGCATCGCGAAAACGGAACGCACGCGCCGCGCCGCGCCGCGCACGGAAAAAGTCGATCAGCGTCCGCACATCGGCTTCGGAGCGGATCCCCGGCCCCGCGTCATAGCGCATCCGCGCCTCGGCCCATTCGCTCGCGCGCTGCTCGTGCCCCGACGGCGAACTGACGATCTGGGTCGAAAATTCGGTGATCGTCAGCGCCTCGCACCCGATCGCCAGCGGGAAATCCACCGCATCGAAAGCCTGCACCTCGCCCTCCTCTTCCTCACCATCGAACGCCACGAAGCCGTCGCGCGCCACCTGCGGCAGCGCCCAGACGACCGCCCGCGCCACCCCCGCGCGCCGCGCCGCCTCGGCCGCATCCGCGATCGGCGCCCACAGCGCCCGGTCCGCATCGCTCAGCACGAAACCCGCGAAATAATGCTGATCCCCAGCCGGATAGCCGAGCCGCAGAATCATTGCGTTACGCGCGCCCTCCGTCTCCGCCCCGCGCCCGCCCGTCACCCAGTCATAATCCTCGAGCTGCAGCACATCGAACGCCGGCGCCGCCCAGCCCGTCGGCACATTGGCGCGCCGCAGCTCAGGCGCATCGGGATCAAGCACCGTCGGCAGAAAGACGAGCAAGTGGCTCGTAAACGCCGCGGCCCCAGCTTCATCACGCGCCGCAGCGACCAGCGCCGCGGTCGAATCCGCGAGCAGCGCCCCAAGCGCATCGAGCATCGCCGTCTGCACCGCGTCCAGCCCCCCGCGCACATCGGCGATCGCAACACTCGCCGCCCCCAGCGCCGCGGTCGTCGCGGCGTCATAGGCGCAGATTCTGCCGCCCGGATTGACCCACCACCATGGCTCGCCAACCTGGAATTTGACGTCCAGTTCCGCAGCAACCGCGATCGCCACGAAATCGCGCGCCACGCCCTGGAGCCAGCCCATCGCCTCCGTATTGGCGGGTGAGAGCAGGGTCGACGGCGGCACCCACCCGGTCAGCGCCGGCGCGCCCCCGCTATCGCGCTGCTTCCAGGCATCGGGGCAATAAGCGTCGAACAATTCGTAGGAGAGCGACCAGATCAACCCAAGCCCCGCGCCCGCACATTCGCCTGCGAGCGCCCCATGCCACGCCGCCGCCGGCGCATTGATCGCGCCGCCCGCGTCGTCGACCACAAACCCGCCGCCCGCCGCCGACAGCCGCATATAATGACTCATCCCGACATAATGGACGACGTCGCCGCGATAGCCGAGCCCGACGACCTGCCGCACCACCCGCGCGGGCGTCAGATGATAGCTGTCGTCATAGCCGTTCGCGATCCCCAGCCCATGCTCGGGCAGCATCGCATCGCCGATCGCGAGCACCGATCCCGACCCGGTGCAGGCGATCGCGGTCATCTCCGCCCAGCCCTCGGCGGGCGCGGCGAGCACGCCTTCGGTCAGATCGTAGTCGGGCGGCACCAGCGAGACGAACATCCGGTCGACATCGCCCGCCCACACCGGATCGGCCTCGCCGGGCAGCAGAAAGCCGCCGTCAAGCGCATCGAAATCGAGCGTGACGACGGCATCCTCGGCCGACCCGACCGCATAATTCCACAGCCGCACATACCAGGCGCGCGCATGCCCCGCCGCATCGCGCCCCTCGATCGTCAAGGTCGGCCCGTGCAGCGCATCGAGCGGCTTCACCCCGCCCGAGCGCCAGCGAAAACTGAGCTGCGTGTTCCGGAAATCGCGCCGCGTCTCATAGGCGAGCAGCGGATGATCCCAGCGGTCCTCGGCCTCCCAGATCAGCCCCGCGAGGTCGTGTCTGTTGTAAAACACCGCCTCGACGCGCAGCGCGTCGGGCGCGGTCGTCACCACGCTCGCCATCATCGGCCGCGCGAAATCGACGGTCCAGAAGCGCGGATCGAAGCGCTTGATCCAGCCTTTCCTGTGATGCGGCTCGGCCGCAACGAGCGCCCAGCCCATCATTCCGCCGCCTCGACCGCGCGCCGCACCGCGCGCGCGAGCTGCCGCCCCGTTTGCGCGAGCCGCTGCGGCTCGCCCGCGCCGCTCCCCTGCACATTCACGGTGATCGCGATGTTGCGCGCTCCCGCGCCGCGGGCCGCCTCGATCCGCCCGCTCGCCGTCGGCACGAACAGCTCGGGGCCGTTCTCGCCGACACGATAGGCGCGCCCGGCGCTCACCGGTCCGCCCGTCGCGCGCCCCGGCACCCCGAGCAGCGAGAGCAAAGCGCCCTGCCCGACCGAAACCAGCCCACCGCCGCCAAAGATCGCGCCAAGCCCGCCCGAAATCGCCGAGCGCGCAATATCGTTCATCACCGACAGCGCGACGCGCTTCAGATCCTCGAATCCCAGCTTGCCGCTCAGCATCGCGCGCGTCAGCGCCCGCTCGATCCCGCGCCCCGCATCGTCGGCGGCGGACACCAAAGGCCCCGCGAGTTCGCTCCGCATCGCGGCGACGTCGCGCCGGAATTCCTCGGTGTCGGCGCGCACCGCGACGACCATCTCTTCGACCTCATCCATCGGGACATTGCTCCATCATCGCCGCCAGCGCGCCGCGATCGACGCCGGCGCTCTCCGCCTCGGGCATCCACGCCGCCAGCACCGCCGCGACATCCGCGGGCGTCGCGGCCCACAGCTCGCCGGGCCGCCACCCCGCGACCCTTGCCATCACGCCGACCAGCCGCAGCGCGGCGGCCCCAACCCTCCCCTCCCCTTCAGGGGAGGGGCAGCGAGACTTGCGAGCTTGCTCGCTAGTCGCAGCGGGGTGGACCGCTCGCCCGTCGCCCGCCACCTCACCGCCCCTGCAAAATCTGCCCGAGCAGCACCCGCAGCGCCGGAGTCACCGCCGCCAGCCCCTCGGCGACCACCGCCTCGCCGACCGCCTCGCGCGTCAGCGCGGCGGGCCGGTCACGCAGGCAATGCCAGAACAGCGCCGCGAGCTCGCCGAGCCGCAATCCACCCTCGGCCGCACGCTCGACCAGCGCAAAGATCGGGCCCAGCTCTTCTTCCGCCGCAACCAGCGCCGCGAAACTCGGCCGCAGCACATGCACATTTTCGCCGATGCGCAACTCCGCCTCGCCGCGCAGCGGATTGGCTCCCGCGCTCACAGGCTCACCACCGGCCCGCTCGATTCGAGCGCGAGCGTATATTGGCGCTCGCCATTGTAATCGCCGGCATAGTCGAGCCGCGTCACCAGAAAGCGCCCTTCCATTCGCTCGCCGCTTTCGAAACTCAGCTGGAAATCGTCGATCGTCCCCGACAGCGCCTGGGCGCGCAGCCGCACCTCGGCATCCGAGCCGGTAAAGATCCCCGCCGCGCTCACCGAAACCGACCGCACCCCCGCGCCCGACAGCAGTTCGCGCCAGCCGCCCGACTCCTTGGTCGTGACGTTCACCGCCTCGCCGTTCACGGACAGCTGCGTCGTGCGCAGCCCGGCGACGGTCCGGTATGTCGGCGGCGCCGACCCGTCCCCGATCTTGAGCAGAAAAGCGCTCCCATTTTCGATTGCCATCGTTTATTCTCCTCAACACAAGATCATCCGAAAAACGGGGAGAAAGAGGATGCTCATCGCCAGCCTGCTTCTGGTTGCCATGGCGCAATCGCCATCCGCCGACGTCGCCACGGCGCGCGTCGCCTTCACCAAATGCCTGCACGCCGACATGAAGAAGTCGCTCGAGGCCAAAATGACCCCGGCCGACTATGAAACCGCGATCAAGGCCGCCTGCCAGTCCGAACGCGACGCCTTTCGCAAGGCGGTGATCGCGCTCGACAAGGCGAGCGGCGACTCCGACGCCGACGCGGCCGAGGACGCCGACATGCAGGTCGAGGACTATCACGAGAACTTCGTCGAGAAGTTCACGGACTATACAGAGACGAATACCATGCCAGCCGCCTAGCTCAGACGGCGAAGCAGCGGCAGCGCAGCATATAGTCCTGTCGCCAGCCGCCCTCGCGGCGCAGCGCGAACCGGCTGCGCAGGAGGCGCGCCGCGACGATCTGCCATCCGTCGGCTGCCCCGCGAAGCGCCGGCACGATCGCCTCGATCCGCGCCGCCGCCGCGCTAGGCCCGTCAGGATCGACGCCGGTAAGCGTCAGCGTCAGGCGCACCTCGCGCCCAGCCCGATCCTTGGTTCCCCAATCGCTTCCCTCGGCGGCGCCGACGGCGACATAGGGCATCGCCCCGCGCCGCGGAACGCCGTCGAACACGCCATGCACCAGCGCGGCAAGCTCGCCGTCCTCGGCCAGCAGGCTCAGCGCCCGCGCGCGCAGCGCCTGCTCGGCGCTCATGCCGCGCCGCCCAGGCTCATCCGCCGCCACGGCTGCCACAGCGCCGCGACCGCCGCCGGCGGGCCGCTGCCGCTCCCATCGCGCGCTTCGTGCAGATGCTGGACCAGCCGGACGATCCCCTGCCGGATCGCTTCGGGCACCTCGTTCGGCCCCGCCGCGATTCCGGCGCGATAGCCGACGCGCAGCCGCCCGCCGCCAACCGCGCCGCTCAGCGTCAGCCGCCCCGTGCCGTCGCGCCCGATCGCCAGCCGATAATCGCCATCGCCGAGCGCCGTTTCGCTCCCCTCCTCCGACAGCAACGCGGCCGTATCGACGCCAACGACCGGCCGCACGCCGAGCTGCACCGCACCCGGTCCGACGGAAAGCACCTCTTCGACCGCACTGACGATCAGCCGGCACCCGATAAATGCCTCGCAGATATTGGTCGCAGCGCGGATCAGCTGCGCGACCACCGCATCATCGATCGACGCCCCCATGCGCAGCCAGCCGCGCGCCTCGTTCAAACTCACCGGAGCCTCGCCCGGCGTCAGGGTTGCGCTCATCATCGCTCCTCCACCCGCACGCTCATCGAACGCTCGTCGATCTGCCCGTCGCTCAGCGTCACCCGGTTGGTGACGCGATAGACGCGCCCGGCGATCCCGCCGGTCAGCGTCACCGTGCTCTGCAACAGGTCGTGCGCCGATGCCGCGACGCTCACGCCGCCCGCCTCGTCGGGCTCGGCGCTCCAATCGCTAGCGGTCACCGCCTGCCCCGCGGGATAGGCGGCGCTCCAGTCGAATTCATAGTCGATCCGTGTTCCCGGATCCTTGACCAGCAGGGTCATCGCCGTTCCTTTCTTCAGGGTTTGTGCAGCGTCAGCCGCCGTATGCGCTCGCGCGTCGGCCGTGCGACGGTCCGAGCGAGGCGCGGATCGGGGCCGCCCCAACTGCTCGCCAACTCACGCCGCGAGGCATCGCCGATCGCCTGCGCCGACAGCGCCGCTCGGCCGATCACGCGCTCGCCTCCAGCGCCGCCAGCCGCGCTTCCTGCGCGGCGATCAGGAACAGCGCCAGCTGGTCGGGGCGAATACCGAACCGGTCGCCCGCCGCGCGAACGCTTGTCCCTTCGGCGTCGCTCTCCTCGCCCCACCGGTCGTAGCATAAAAAGGCATAGCGGCTGTCGGGCGGCTCGCCGGGGGCCACCGGCGCGATCAGGCCTTCGTCGGCCATGATCGACCAGACCGCCTGTGCCCGGACACCGAAGTGATACCGGGCCGCTTCGGCGCCCTTCGCTTCGATCTGTGTCAGCCACTGGAAAAACCCCAGTTCGGCGGCGATGCGCCGGCCGGCGCGCCGCTCGGCCGCGTCGGGCGCGCCATGCCACAATTTTTCGCGGGCATCGCAGGTGTTGATCGTGCCGGTGATGGCATAAATCTGGCCCGGCCGGTTGGCGGCAGCCCCGATGTTGAACGCATTATCGGTGCCCGGGTAAAAGGTGCCCGTCACGGCCGAGACGCGCCACTCACCGGCATCGGTGCGTAGAACGAGATTCGACGACGCCGCCGAGACGATGTTGGTAAAGGTGGTGAACCACCGCATCCCGCTCGCGCCCAGATCCTGAGCCGCATTCGCGCCCGGCTGGACCGTTCCGGCCGACGTGATGCGCAGATGCTCGCCAGCGTCGCCGACGCGGAACACGATGTTCCCCGCGCCCGCGCCGTTGGTCACGGCTATGGTGCCCGTGCCGGAAGCCCCCGAGGTCTCCAATCGTAGCCGGATAAGCCCCGAGGAACCGATCTGGATCGCGCGATTGGCACCGCCGCTGACCCCGCCGACGACCAGGTCGGCAGGCGCCGTCGTGGTGCCGAGCAACAGCCGGCCGCTCGCATCGACCCTCGCCTTCTCGGCGCCGCCGACGGCGAATCCCAGCGCGTCGGACGACGGCCGGAACAGTCCGGTGTCGGGATCGGCCGAAAAGCTGAGCGAGGGCGCCGCGGCGGTCCCCGCCTGCGCGCCGAGCGGACCGGCGAGTTCGTGGCGCCCCGCATCGCTCAGGTAGGCCAGCGCCGCCAGCGGCAGATTGACCCAGCCGGTCGCGCGCCGCACCGTCACCAGGTCGCCCGCCTCCCCCGTCGCCACCGCATCATGGCTCGTCGACAGCGGCTGCTTACCCGCGAGCGCGGCGTCTGCCGCCACCGCCCCCGCATCGCTCGCCGCGAACCAGTCGGCCCCGACGGTCAGCGCGATCGTCTTCAGTCCCGGCGCGAAGTCGACGAAACCGTTCGCGGCGCTCGACGCTGCAACGCTGTCGCGCTGCAACCGCCCCTCCGCGTCGATCCGGCCCCGCCCCGTTTCCCACTGGTCGGGCCAGGCGACCCCCGCGATCGCATAGTGAAACGGCGTATCCACCGGCACCGCATCGGTAAAACGCCGGTGCCCCGGCACCGCACCGTTCGGCATCAGCGCCCCGGTCCCGCCCGCCTCGCACAACTCGCGCACCAGATCGGCAAAGAAAAGCGTCGGCATGGCCAGCTCATCCTTTCGGAAAATACAAAAATGTCGGAAAAAAGCGATCGACGGCCGCGAATTTGGCTCGGGTCCATCGATGGCCGAATCGGCTGCCAATTTCGGTCAGTCCGAGCCGAAAAGGGTGACGTCCCGCGACCCGCAGCGCAGCGTGCTTCTGCACGTGAGCAGCGGAAGCGCGGAACGGCGCCATTTGCAGGCCGGAATGGGCGGAATTGGCAGCCGATTCGTTGACGCCCGGCCCTCCCCCGAAAGGGCAGGGAGCGCGGGCCGGGCGCCCTCGCGCGCCAGCGCTGCTTAGCTGGCGGCGAACTTCATCAGCTTGATCGCGTTCGTATCGACAATCGCGCCGCCCACCCTTTTGGTTGCATAGAAATGCACGAAGGGCTTGTTGCTGAACGGATCGCGCAAAATGCGCGTCTCGCCGCGGTCGGCGATCAGATAGCCGGCACGGAAATTGCCAAAGGCGATCCCCAGGCTGTCGGCACCGACCGCCGGCATATCCTCGGCCTCGACCACCGGATAGCCGAGCAGGCTCGCCGCCTGCCCCTCGACCAGCCCCGGCTGCCAGATGAAGGCGCCGTCGCTGGTCTTGAACTTGCGGATGCGCGCCAGCGTGTCGCTGTTCATCACCCAGCACGCGCCCTGCCGATAGGGCGCGCGCAGCGAATGCACCAGCTCGATCAGCCCGTCCTGCGGGCTCGCCGCGGCAAAGCCGCCCGCCGCGCCGCTCGCGACATATTGCAGCGTCCCGAACGCGCGGCTCGCGTCATCCTCGTCCGTCACGGCATAGGAAAGAAAGCCCTTGGGCCGGTTCGTCCCGTTGCCGCTCACGAACGCGGCGCCCTCGGCGACCGCGAATTCGCGCGCGATCTCGTCGGCGAGCCAGTCCTCGACGTTGAACATCGCATCGTCGAGCATCGCCTGGCTCGCCGCCGGATTGGCGTAAAGCTCGCCCGACGGCGGCGCGATCTCGGCAAAGCTCCTCGTATCGGTCTCGGGGCGCGCCGCGGTCTCGCCGACCCAGCCCGCCTCGGTCGCGCCGGTCGCGATCAGCTTGCGATAGCCGCTCGTCCCCGTCTGCACCACCGTCGCGATGCCGCGGATCGGCGACAGCGATTTCAGCGTCGCGGCAATGCTCCCGTCGATCTCGCGCGGCACCGCATAGCCGCCCTCGCCGCCCGACGCCCCCGACAGGCTCTTCATCTCGACGCCGGCATCGATCCCGCGCCGCAGATAGCGCTCGACAAAGGCGTCACGCGCCGGATCGGCCGCCTTCGCCCCGTCGAGCGGCAGCCGCGACGCCGCCACCGTCTGCGCATCGACTTGGCGCTGCAGCGCCGCGACCGACGCCTTCAACTCGTCGACCGCTTCGGCCGCCAGCACCGCATCGAACGCCCCGTCGAGCGCATCGGCCTTCACTTCCATATCGTCCATTCGCTTCACTCCTTCCAACAACCCCGGAACCCGGAAAAGTTCCGCGCAAAGGCGCAGAGACCGCAGAGCAATGAAAAGGGCGGCAAAGCCGCCCAGATCCACCCTCGCCACCTGTCTCCGCATCGCCGCGCAAGGGCTCAAATCCTCTGCGCTCTCTGCGCCTCTGCGCGAATCCTCTCCCTGCCCACAGGCAGGCTCTCCACCGCAATCACCCGCGCCGCCGGCTGCATCGGCATCGCGACCAGGCTCACTTCGGCAAGGTCGAGCGCCAGCAGCTCGCGCGGATTGCTCCCGCGTGCGCCGCGCACCCGATACCCGAACGACAATCCCGTCAGCGCCCCGCGCGCCACCAGCCCCGCCGCGGTCGGGTGCGTCACCCGCGCGACGACGCGCAGCCCGCGCGCATCCTCCGCCAATGCCTCGATCACCCCGACGACCGCCCCCGCCCGATGCTGCCACAGCAAAGGCACCGCGCGCCCCGCGCGCAAACTCGCCGCAAAAGCTCCGCTGCGCACGACATCGCCCCCGCGATCGACCCGGTCGAACACCGACGCATAGCCCGCAAAGCGAACCGCAAGGGGTTCACGCGGAGACGCGGAGGTGCGGAGAGGCTCCGTTTCTCCGTTTGTGCTGAGCTTGTCGAAGCACTGCCCTTGTATTCCGCCGATGACGAGAAAGAGCGGCCCTTCGACAAGCTCAGGGCGAGCGGATGAGGGGGATATTCTCCGCATCTCCGCGTCTCCGCGTGAACCCTTTTCAAGCCGAGCCGCCGTTGTCACTTGAGCAGCCCCGGCAACCCAAGCTTCACCGCCAACCCGACGACGACGAGCGCGAGCGCGCCGCGCACCGCCCAGTCGACGACCGCCGCCCACACGCTCTTCTTCGCGTCGCGCCACGCGCCGAGCAGCTGCCTGAGATCGCCGATGTCGTCGCGCGCCGCTTCGTCGGCGAGCCCCAGCCGCGCCAGCGCCCGCCGCGCCCCCAGCTCGCTCGCCTCCTCGACCAGCGCGCGCAGCACCGCCGCATCGGCCGCACCGCACGCTGCGGCCGCACCCGTCCCCGCCAGCGCAACCAAGCGCGCCAGCGCCTCTTCCTCGTCCATGTCGATTTCCCTTCGTCATCCCGGACTTGATCCGGGATTCACAGCGGCGCCGAAGTCGTGGAACCCGGATCAAGTCCGGGTTGACGAGGGTGGCTTAAAGTCCACCCCCAACAGCGCCTTCTTCTCCTCCGCCGTCAGCCAGTCGGCCCCCGACACCTCGCGCCACAGCGCCATGCGGTCCTCGGCGAGCGCCGGCACCCGGTCGAGATCGACGCGCAGTTCGGCGCCCTCGAACCAGCCCGCCAGCCCCTGCGAAACCGCCCCCAAAATCTTCGCGCACAGGGGCAGCACGGTCAGCCGCCACAGCGCGCGATTGGCCTCGCGGTAATTGGCATAGGTCGCATCCCCCGGCAGTCCGAGCAGCATCGGCGGCACCCCGAACGCCATGGCGATCTCGCGCGCCGCGCTGTGCTTCAGTTCCAGGAAATCCATCTCGGCGGGCGACAGCGACAACGCCTGCCACTTGAGGCCGCCCTCGAGCAGCAACGGCCGCCCCGCATTCGCCCCGCCGGCAAAGCTCTCGGCGAGTTCCTCGCGCAGCCGGTCGACCTGCTCGGCCGACAGCGGCATCCCCTTGTCGCCCGGATCGTGGACGAGCGCCCCCGACGGCCGCGCGGCATTGTCGAGCAGCGCCGCGTTCCACGCCGCCGCGGCATTATGCGCCGCGATCGCCCCCGAAGCCGCGCCCAGGCTTCCCGCGCCATAATGATCGTCGAGCGGATGCAGCGCCTTCACATGCACGACCGCCACGCGCCCCGCGCCATCCTCGGCCGGCAGCACCACCGCCTCGCCGCCCGCCTTGTAGCGGTAAGCGACCGGCCACCCCCGCGCATCGGCCTCGACCGTCACCCGCTCGGGCCGCAGCGCAAACAGCTCCGCCGGCGCCCCCGCGCCGTCTGCCAAAATCTGCACATAACCATTGCCATGCAACAACAACTGCGACGCAAGCGTCTCGACGAGCCCTTGCCCGCCCGAGCTCGCCCCGACGAGCCGCAGCAACGCCGGATCGCTCGCCGCCAGCGGCGCCGCCCCCGCCGCCTCGGCGACGAGCCGAACTGCACGTTGCACGATCGCATTGCCCAGATAACCCGCGCGCACCTGCGCCTCGAACGACAGCGGCGCGGGCGCACTCCAGCCCCCATACACACGCGACAAAGCCGGCCGCGCAGAAGACTGCGCAGCCTTGCGGCCAAACCAGTTCATGATGTTCTCCCATTGGACAGCGCCGCGACGCCGCAATCCCTACCATCGTCGACCCGGGCTCGACCCGGGGCCTACTCATTGCTCCCTTCGTCACCCCGGACTTGATCCGGGGTCCATTTGCACCGGCGGCGCCGTGGATCCCGGATCAAGTCCGGGATGACGAAATGAGTCTGCAATCGCTCCCCTTATCCCTGCGCGGCGCTGATAACTCTATAGTGTGAGGACTGCGCACTCGGCGATTTCTACGCCGAATATACCGGCGCAACCTTGACCATATTCCGCTCGCCAATAATCATAGCCGGCCTCGAACGAATAGGTTGAGCGTGAAATCCCGTGTAGTTCACTGACGCTTCGGCAAAAGGCATTCCGGCTGAACGGCATATGCTCGACAACGGCTTCCCCTTGCTCGTCGATCAAGGCGATATGGACGATATCATCGGTTCCGATCGTCTCTGTGCGCAGAACCAAGGCCTTACACCGCCCAACCTTTTCACTATTCTTTACAAGCCATATCTGACCTGCCTTGATGTCGAAGTGATGGCTCACGGCGCGCCTTTCATTCCGGGCATCTAGGAAGGGACATCGTGCTCGGTAAAGTCTAAACCACCCGCACCCCCGGCTCGCGCCCCTTCCGCAGCCCCTCCAGCAACGCCGCGATCGCCCACACGCACGCATCAGCCCGATCCGGCGAGCGCCCCGGCCCCGCATAGCCGCCGCCCGTCTGGAACCCGCAAAGCTGGTCCTCCAACGCCGCGAACACCCCCGCATGCACCACCTGCCCGCGCTCATAGGCCAGCGCCACCGGCTCCGCCCGCCGCCCCTTGCCGACGCTCGCATGGACCGCACGCACCGGCAGCGTCACATCGGCCTGCGCCAGCGTTCCCGCGACCATCTCGCCCCCCATATTGCTTTCGGCGACCACCCGGTCGGCGCTCCAGCGCGCCGCGGCGGCCGCGACCGCCTGCGCCCAGACGAGCGGCGCCGCCTTTTCGACGCTCGCATCCTCGACCACCGCAATCCGCCCATCGCGCAGCAGCGCCGCGACGACGATCCCGCACGCATCGCCGGTCGCCGTCGCCGGCGGATCGACCCCGATCACGACGCGCACCGGCTTGCCGACCGCATCGGCCCCGGCGCGGCAGCGTTCGATCAGCGCGCGCGTCCACAGCGCCCCCTCGACATCCTCGAGCATTTCGCCGTCGAGCTCCTGCCGCCCGAGCCGCGTTCCACCGTAAATCCGCCGCATCGCCGCGAGCCAAGCCCCCGACAGGTTGAAGCGGTTCGCACCCGTCGCGCCGCCGGTCGGCGTCACGCCCGCTTCGTTCATCAGCCGCCGCACCAGCGGCACCGCGCGCGGCGTCGTCGTCGCGACGACGCGCGGCGCGTGGCCGATCCGCATCGTCAGCATCAGATTGTCCCACGCCGCCTCGCCGTGCGGCCATTTGGCGATCTCGTCGCACCAAGCCGCGCCATGTTCGGGGCCGCGCAGGCTTTCGGGCTCGGCCGCTGAAAACAGCGTCGCCACCGCACCGTTCGCCCAGGTCAGCCGCCTCAGGCTGCTTTCATAGACCGGGCGCGCCCAGCCCGGCGCAATCGCCAGCAGCCCGCTCTCGCCCTCGACCATCACCTGCCGCGCCTCGTGGAGCGACGCGGCGACCAGCGCGATCCGCGCGCCCGGCGTCGTCTCGGCGAGCGCGCGTACCCATTCGGCCCCGGTGCGCGTCTTGCCAAAGCCGCGCCCCGCTAGCAGCAGCCACACGCGCCAGTCGCCCGGCGGCGGACGCTGATCGTCGCGCCGCCAGAATTCCCAGTCGGCGAGCCATCGCTCGGCCTTCGCGTCGTCCAGCCGCCGCAACCACGCGTCAAGATCGCTGGACGACCCCTCCGCCCATTCGATCGCGCGCTTCAAAATCCGTCGTTCCCATCGTCGTCGGCGCCCGACGCGCGCTCCTCCCGCACCCGCGCCTGCATCGCGCGCAGCTTCACCGCGAGGCGTGCCTTCGCATCGCCTGCCCCGCCCGTCGCCCCCGCGCCCGCCGGCGCGCCGCCGCGCACCGCGGCGCGATGCGCGGCAAGCAGCGACAGGCCGAGCCGGTATTTCTGCGCGCGCGACTTCAGCGTCGCTTCCTTCACATTGCCGTTCGGTGCGACCAGCGCCTCGGACAACAGCTCGGCCTCCAGCCGCGCATAGCCCTCGCACAGCGCCTCGTGCCAGCGCTTGGAAAGGGCGGTATTGCGCCGCCGCTCGCGGTACATCGCATTGGCCGACACCCCCGCCGCGCGCGCCGATGCGGCGACGTTCGAGCTTGCCGCGAGTTCGTCGAGAAAGACGTCCATTTGCGCACGGTCGGGGCGCCCGACCCGCTTTGCTCCATTTGCCTTCACGCGCCCCATGTCCGCATCCTCCAAAAGCAATCGGGCCGCACGCCTCACGGCGCCGGCCCGACTCACAATTCTTCATGATGAAATGCTTGTGCCATATCAGCGTCACGATGTCAATAGAAAATAACCTATATGGTTCTATCGGCTCAATACCGGATTTGGGTTCGGAGCCAACATTCCAATCCTCCCCACTTGTGGGGAGGGGGACCGCCGAAGGCGGTGGAGGGGGATCGCGGCCTGAAGCAGCGCCGCATAGGGACGCCAGCCCCCTCCGTCAGCGCTGCGCGCTGCCACCTCCCCGCAAAGCGGGGAGGATTTACGGCAACTCCCGCCCGCCTGCGACCGCCCCTCCTTGCCCACCCCCGCGCGCCCGGTTAGACCTCGCCCATGACCGAAGAGAAAATCTTCATCAGCGCGAACGAGCTGCTCGCCGATTCGATGCGGCTCGGGCGGCAGGTCTTGGACAGCGGCTTCGCGCCGACGCATCTCGTCGGCATCTGGCGCGGCGGCGCGCCGGTCGGCATCGCGGTGCAGGAACTGCTCGACTATCATGGCGTCCCCTGCGACCATATCGCGATCCGCACCTCCTCCTACCACGGCATCGACCGGCAGGACCCGCAGGTGAAGGTGTTCGCACTCGGCTATCTGATCGACACGCTCAATCCCGACGACCGCCTGCTGCTGATCGACGACGTCTTCGATTCGGGGCGCAGCATCCGCGCTTTCCTCGCCGAACTGAAAGCGCGCTGCCGCTACAATATGCCGCGCGACATCCGCATCGCGACCGTCTGGTACAAGCCGCGCCGCAACGTCACCGACCTTTCGCCCGACTATTTCGTCCACGAAACCGACCGCTGGCTGATCTTCCCGCACGAGATCGACGGGCTGACCGAAGCCGAAATACGCCGCCACAAGCCTGAGGCGGCGATCATCCTCGGCGAAGAAGCGGCGCGCACCGATGGCTGACGGCTTCGCGTCCGCCGCCGAGCGCGCCGCCTTCATCGCGGCGCTCCCCAAGGCCGAGCTCCACCTTCATATCGAAGGCTCGCTCGAACCCGAGCTGATGTTCGACCTCGCGCGCCGCAACGGCATCGCGATCCCCTTCGCCTCGGTCGAGGAGGTGCGCGCCGCCTATGCCTTTTCGAACCTCCAGGATTTCCTCGACATCTATTATCAGGGGATGGGCGTCCTCCAGACCGAGCAGGACTTTTACGACCTCACCGCCGCCTATCTCGACCGCGCGCACGCCGACAATGTCCGCCACGTCGAGATTTTCTTCGATCCGCAGGGACATACCGCGCGCGGCGTCGCCTTCGACACCGTGATCGCGGGCATCACCCGCGCGCTCGACGACGCGCGCGAACGCCACGGCATCACCTCGAAGCTCATCCTCTGCTTCCTCCGCCATCTGAGCGAGGCCGACGCCGAGGCGACGCTCGACGAAGCGATGCCGTGGCTGCACCGGATCGACGGCGTCGGGCTCGATTCCTCTGAAGTCGGTCACCCGCCCTCGAAGTTCGCGCGCGTCTTCGCCCGCGCCCGCGGGCTGGGGCTCAAACTCGTCGCGCACGCGGGCGAGGAGGGACCGCCCGCCTATATCCGCGAAGCGCTCGACATGCTCAAGGTCGACCGCATCGACCATGGCAACCGCAGCCTCGAAGACCCCGCGCTCGTCGCGCGCCTCGCGTCCGAAGGGATGTGCCTGACCGTCTGCCCGCTCTCGAACGTCAAGCTCTGCGTCGTCGGCGACATCGCCGACCATCCCTTGAAAGCAATGCTCGACGCCGGCCTCCACGCCACCGTAAACAGCGACGACCCCAGCTATTTCGGCGGCTATATCGGCGCCAATTACCGGGCGGTCGCCGACGCGCTCGACCTCTCGCGCGCCGAGCTCTTGCAGCTCGCGCGCAACAGCTTCACCGGCTCGTTCCTCGATGCCGAAGAACAGGCACCGCATCTCGCCGCGATCGACGCTCTCGCCCGACCGGCTGGCGCCCCCGGCTAACGCGCATTTAACCTGTCCAGCCGTGCCAACGCTGCGGCAAACCGCGCCGCGCTGACGGATTGATGCTATTCGCGCCGCGCGGCGAGGCGTAATTCTCGCCCTGGGTTTGCCAAAAAATCGGCATCGTCTTTCCGCTCGGCCCGCGCACGGCCCCGGCGGCCGATCGGTGCTGCGCCTGTGTCTGTCTCAACCCGATAAGCCGCCCGCGGACCCGCCTCCGCGGCGAAGGAGAAGTCATGCCCACGCACCATGGAATGAAGCACTTCACCGGCCTGCACTTTCTGTGCGAGCACAGCGTCAACCGCGCCGATCGCTTCGGACGCATGTTCCCCCACGCGCCGCCACTCTACGTCGATCCGCGCGCGCTCGCCGCGATCGCCGACAAGAACGGCCCGATGAAGTCGACCGGCCCCGCCAAAAAGACGAGCGGCGTGCCCGTCGCGCATATCTTTTTCGGCCAGTTCATCGATCACGACATCACGCTTGACCTGACGAGCAGCTTCGCCCGGCTCGATTCGGCCGAGGCGACGATCAATTTCCGCACCCCGACGCTCGACCTCGACAACATCTACGGCGACGGTCCCGACGGCTCGCCCTATCTCTATCACAATATCGCCGGGGGCGGCGCGGGCAGCGAATATAATGGGGTGAAGATCCTCACCGGCGCCGATGCGCCGGGGGCGAGCGCGCTCCAGCAACAGGATCTCGCGCGCTCGGCGCACGGCCGCGCGATCATCGGCGATCCGCGCAACGACGAAAACCGCATCATCTCCCAGATGCAGCTCGGCTTCATCCGTTTCCACAATCGCGTCGCCGAAACGCTCCACGCCAAAGGGTTCGCCGGGCACGACCTGTTCGAGCAATGCCGCCGCACGGTGACGTGGCACTATCACTGGGTGGTCGTGAACGACTTCCTGCGCGCGATGGTCGGCGCGCCGCTCATCGCCGACATTTTCGCCAATGGCCGCAAAATCTATCGCCCCGACGACTGCCCGTTCGGCGAGGACGAAGGCCCCGATCCCTTCATTCCGGTCGAGTTCGCCGTCGCGGGCTTTCGCTTCGGCCATTCGATGATCCCGCAGCGCATCCAGATCCAGGCGGGCAAGCCCGCGCTCGAAGTCTTCGGCGCGACGCTCGGCTTCGGCTTCGGCCCGCTCGGCGATGCGAAGGCGGTGGTCGAATGGCCCCAGATTCTCGATCTCGGCAACGCGAGCACCGACCGCGCCGACAAGCTCGATACCAAGCTCGCCGCCGATCTGCTCGACCTGCCCTTTGTCGGCGCCGGTGACGTCAAGTCGCTCGCGCTGCGCAACCTCCTGCGCGGGCAGGCCTTCCGCCTGCCCTCGGGCGAATATGTCGCGCGCGCGTGCGACCGGCCGGCGAACGAGATCGCCAAGGTGACGAACAAGGCGCAGGCTCTTGCCGCTGCCGCGAGCCCGCCGGCGACGCTGGCGGGCGGGACCCCGCTCTGGCTCTACATCCTGACCGAGGCTGCCGAGATCGGGCGCGAGACGAGCCCGGGCACTTTCGACAAGGGCGAAGGGCTCGGCCCCGTCGGCGGGCGCATCGTCGCCGAAACGATCATCGGGCTGCTCGAACTCGACGATCGCGCGTGGCTCGGCAGCAACCGCGCCTGGTCGCCCGCGCTCGCCGCCGACAAGCTCGGGGCGAATGGCGTCTTCACCCTGCTCGACCTGTTGACCTTCTAAAGGGGGCGGTCAACGCCGCCCCGCCGGGCCTTTCGGTTCCGGCGGGGCGTGCGCGCCCCCTCCTGCCTAGAATTTCCCCCGCACCGAAAAGGCGAAGATCGGCCCGATCAGCCGGTCGCGGCTCTCGTGGAACAGGATCGGGCTCGCGCCGCGCACCCCTTCGTAAACCGTCCGCTCGCGCCGCGACCGCGCGTTGATCGCATTGGCGAAAGTCGCGCGCACCGTCAGCCCCATCACATCCTTGTTCTCGACGAAAATCGACGCAAAAACCGGCCCTTCCCACGTTCTATTGGTCTCGTTCCGGCGATAGTTCGGCTGATAGTGGCCATAGTCGGCCGAGAGACCCCATGCCCAGTCGCTCGCGGGAATGTCGTGGCGCAACGAGACATTGGCCGACTGGTCCTCGAACCCGCTCCACGACCGTTTCTCGCCCGTGAAGGGGTCGATCAGGCTCGAGGTTTCCAGATCGACGCTCGCGTCGATCTTCATGCCCTTCAGCCCCGCGGGGTCGAGGTTGATCGTCGTCGACACGACGACCGCCGCCGCCGACGCCTTGGCAATATTGCCGACCGACTCGCCGCCCGCCACCGGCACGATATCGACGAAATCCTCGGCATCGACATAGACGAGCAGGACCTTGGTCGACCCCCATTTGCCGAGCGACATGTTCGCCTCGAACTCATAGCGCCAGTCCTGCTGCGGCTTCAGTTCGTTGTTGCCGCTGTTGCTGTTGCCATCGCCCAGGAAAGCGCGCGCGAGGAAGTCATAGAAATCGAGCTGCTGCACCTCGCGCTTGATCTTCAGCGACAGGTCGATCCCCTTCTCGGGCGTCCATGCAAGGGTCAGCGACCCCTTCGGCCGGAAAAAGCTGCGTTCGAGCCCGTTCATGCCGGTCTGGGTCAGCGTCGAATATTCGGCGCCGCCGACCAGCTGGACCGACAGGTTCGGCGCCAGTTTGCGCCCGAAGCTCAACAGCGATTCATAGCGATCCTCGCTCACCCCACCGGTGCCCTCGGGAAAGGGTTGCTCGACGAAGTCGCCACCGGGATCGAGCGTGTAGAGCCGCGCGACATTATCCAGCGTATTGAACGCCGCCTCGGCGGACCATTGCCAGTCGCCGCCCAGCATCTTCCACTGATATTCGCCGCGCCCGATCGTTTCGCCGACGTCGCCGACCTGCGCAAAGCGGTCGCCGGTCGCCGGCGAGCCGTCGACGGGCGCGAGCACCACCTCCTGCGAATAGGGTTCGTGGCTGAAACTGCGCAGCCCGATCAACTTCAGCTTGCCGGGACCGAGCGCGAACTGGAAGTCGCCGCTCAGTTCGTAATTCCATGTATCCTCGACCTCGCGGATCGTGCGGACGCGGTCGGGGTCGCCGGGCGACCTCCAATATCCGTCCTCGTCATAATGATTCCATATCCGCTGATAATGCGCCCCCAGATGCCCGATCGCCGCACCGGCGGGGTCCCAGGTGAGCCGCCCCGACAGCTTGGGCGTGTCGTAGTGGGTGTTCCAGATGTCCTTGCGCCGCTCGATGACGGTCCCCGCCCCGTCGGTGATGAGCGTTCCCCCGCCCGCGCCGCTGCGCGAGCTGTTGTCGTTGCTCAGCCCCACCTCATATTCGATATCGCCCGTGCGCCCCGAAACCGAGATATCGCCGCGGGTCAGCAGCGGATCGGTATAATGCGGCCGGAACTCGGGCTTCCACGAAAACTGGCCGGAGAAATTGTCGGCGCGAAACACCACATTCGCGACCTGCCCCGACAGCCCCGGCAGATCGAGGGTCGCACCGTCGACGATCTCGATCCGCTCGACAGCCGTAGCGGGGATGCGCGTCAGCAGCGTGTCGATGCTGTCGGCCTTGGTCGAGGGGCGCACGCCGTTGAACAGCACATTGCCCGTCGCCTGCCCCAGCCCGCGCACCTCGTCGCTGTCGCGGATCGAAAAGCCCGGCACCTGCACCAGCATGTCGCGGGCGTTCTTGGGCGCATAGCGCGCGAAGTCGGCGGGGACATAGACCTGCCCCTTCGTGCCGGTCGTCGTCGCCGCCTCGCCGTCCAAGGGCGGCGGCGCGTCGCCCGTCGAGTCCTGGGCAAAGAGGGGAGAGGTTGAAAGGAAAAAGGCGATCGCGATCAGGCTGGCGGCATGCTTCACCGGCGCGCCTCCGATGCTTCGTTCATCCGCCGCGCATAGTCGCCCGTGACGCCGAGCGCCTTCATCGCGACAATGTCCTCGGCCGACAGATCGTCATAGCCCGCGCCCGCCAGCTCGCGAACATAGGCGGGGTCGATCCCGAGCGCGCGGCACGCCACCGCATCGTCGATCGACGCGAGCTTCATCGGCGCCGCGCGCAGGTCGCGGACATAGGCGGGCGTCACGTTGAGCGCCGCGGCCGCCACCAGATCGTCGACCCCGTCGGGCCGCACGCCCGCCGCGGTCAGCCCGTCGGCGAGTTCGATCGTCGCATCGACGAGCAGCATCGCGAGCAGGTCGCGACGCCGCGCCGGCGCCAGCCCGCGCGCGGCGAGCGCCCTCTCGAATCCGGGGTCGGAGGTGAAGCGACAATCGCCGTCACCCTGATAGCGCCGCGACAGGCGGCCGCTGCAATTGAGCGTCCCCGCTTCGTGCATGACCGCAAAGGAAACCGGGCCGGCGCCGCCGCCGAGCAGCTGCTTCGCGGCGTCGGTTTCGGGCCGCGATCCGTCGAGTGCCAATGTGCTGCTCGAATTCTCGCTGCGCACGCGCAGTCGCGGCTCGTCGCCCGCGTCGCCATCGGGAGGCAGCATATCCCAGCGAATGTCGGTGAGCGTCAGCGGCGCTCCGACCGGCTGCATCGGCGCGGCCGAGGCCAGCGCGGACAACATCGCCAGCCCCACGGTTACAATCACGGCTTTCATGGCACGTCTCCTCCGGGCCGCGGCGTGCGGGCGAGCGCCATCGCTCGCCGCCTCGCGCGGCGTTTCAGTTCATTGGTCAGGCTTGGGTGGCGCGTCCGGTCGGGCCGGACGCGCCGGCATCAATCGTCGGTCGCTTCGGGCGGCACGGGCGGCTGTGGCGGGCCCGGCGGCGCCGCCGCGGCCGGTGCGGTCGGCGGCTTCACCGAATAGCGGATTTTCTTGCCATCGGGTCCGCGCATCTCGATCACCGTGTCTTCGCCGACGCCCACCGACGCGGCGCGCGTCGCCGCGCTCACCGCTCCCGTCACAGTCCGCGATATGTCGAGGCCGCCGCCGACCGCGCGATGCGCGATCGCATCGTCGGGGTCGTCGAGGCGGATTCCCGCCTTGCGCATCTCGCGGACATAATCGCCGGTCACCCCGACCGCGCGCAGCCCGCTCAGATCGTCGATCGTCACATCGGGGAAATAGCGCTTCATCTCGCGCGCATAGCCGACGTCGATCCCCATCGCCGACGCGCCGATCAGCTCGTCCATCGCGGCATCGGGAAACACCGACCGCATCCGGTTGAGATAGGCCGGGCTCGCCCCCACCGCCTTCGCGGCGAGCGCGTCGTCGGCGGAGATCTCGACGCCGCTCTTGCGCATCTCGCGCACGTCGTCGGGGGTCACGCCCATCGCCTTCATCCCCACCAGCGTCTCGACGGGCAGCTTGCCCTCCGTCGAGGTCGCGGCGGCAGCGTCGGGCCCGGCGGCGGCATCGCGGGCCGCCGCCGGCGCGAGCGCGGCCACCGGGGACGGGCCATGCTCGCGAATTTCCTCCAAAGGCCGCGACGCGGTCGCCGAAAAGGCGGCGAGCGGCAAGGTAACACCGGCGAGGAAGGCCAGCGTCAGCGCGACCCAGCCCGGGCCCGCCGGCCCGCGCTTTGCCCGCGCGTCGAGGACGCGCGTGATCCGCCGCTTCAGGCTATCCTTGCCCGGCGCAACGCCGTGCGCGGCGATCAACGCGCCCTTGTTGTCGTGGCGCGCCGCGCCGACGAGCAGGCTCGCATAATCGGGGCCGTCGATGTCGGCGAGCAACACCGCATCGTCGGCGGCTTCCTCGCGCAGCTGGTGGCTTTCGCGCGCCAGCATCCACACGAGCGGATTGAACCAGAAGAGCGCGCAGGCGAGCCGTGCGCCAAGCAGCTTCGCCCAGTCGAGCCGCGCGACATGCGCCAGCTCGTGCGCGATGATCGCCTCGGCCTCGCCCACCGCCTGCACCGCATGCGGGCTCAGCACGATCGTCGGACGGATCACGCCCCAGCTGATCGGCGAGCGCAGTTCCTCGCTGACGAGCAGCGCGGTGCCATGCTTGAACCCCATGCGCCGCTGCGCCTCGGCGAGCGCCGACAGCCACGACGGCTGCACCAGCACCTCGGCGCGCCCGCGCATCGCGAACAGCCGCACGACCGCGATCAGCATCGTCAGGAACAACAAAGCGAGCGGCAACGCATAAATCCACGGCGCCGCCTCGGATGCCGAGGGCAGCGACGCCCAGAACGACGGCGCGGCCGCCTGAGTTTCGGTCGCCGGCCCCGACGCCGCGGCCGCCCCCGCCGTCGCCGCGACGCTTGCGTCCGCAGGCGCCACGATCGCCGGTGCCGTCTCGGCAACCCATGCCGCGGGGAGCGGCGTCCATTCGGGCAGCAGCAGCGTCGCGGCGGGCAGCGCGAGCAAGGCGGCGAGCCCGACATGCGCGATCATCGACCGCTCGGCCGCCGAGCGCGACCGCGCGAGCCGCAGCAGCGCCAGCGCAAAACCCGCGACCAGTACCGACTTCCAGGCAAGCCCGATCAGCAAGGATGTGGTGATCGTCATTTCGTCCTCCCGTCACGCGCCTGAGCGATCAGCTTCTCGATCTCGTCGAGTTCCCTGTCGCTCATCTTGTCCTGCATCCCGAGCAGCGCCGCCGCGGCGCTCGTCGCCGATCCGTTGAAAAAGACGCGCACGACTTGACCCAGCGCCGATTTGCTCGCCGCCTTCTCCTCGACGCTCGGCGCATAAAGGAAACCGCGCTCGGACGCCTCGCGCGCCACGAAGCCCTTGCCCTCGAGCCGCTTGAGCATCGCGCGGATCGCCGAACCCGACAGCTCGTCGCTCAGCGACGATGCGATCTCGGCGACGGTCGAGGCGCCTCTTTCGTACAATATGTCGACGATTTCGCGTTCGCGGGGCGGCAGACTGGACAGCATCGAATCACTCCATGCGCTACATTTGTAGCCTAGCTACATTTGTAGCGCATGGATGGCAAGCAGTTTTATTCGCCTAATACGGTTCCCGCAGCGACACGCAGCAAAAGACCCTCCCGCCGAGGGTCGCAAACGGCGGGAGGGTCCACCGGACCGTGGGAAGCGGCCCCGGAATTCGGCAAGGAAGGTCAGGCGGCCTCGCGCACCTTCTGCACGGCGGGGAGCAGCAGGGCCATCAGCACGGCGATCGGGTTGGTCGCGATCGTCGTCGGACCATTTTGCGCCGGGGTTGCCGACTGCGCCATGGCGGGGGTCGCCGACAGGGCGAGCGTGAGTGCTACGACGGGGGCAAGGATTAACGTCCGGGTCATCGTCTCTTCCTCTCGAAAACGGTTCGGTCCTTGAAAAGTCGGATCGGGATGGTCCCGATAACCATCTTTTGCTCCAGCTCGCGGCGGATCGCGGTGATCGCGATCACTGGTGCTCGGAGAATCGAGCAACATCCTGAAAAGCAGGAAAAGAAATTACCCTTGGCGCTTCAGACGCACCAGCGCCGCGTCGAGTTGCTGCAGGAAATTCGAGCGGTCGGCCTTCGAAAAGGGCGGCGGGCCGCCGATTCCCTCCCCCATGCCGGCGCGCAGGTCGGCCATGATCGCGCGAGTCGCGATCGCGGGACCGATCGAGGCGATGGTGAAGGGCTTGCCGTTCGGCGCGAGCACCAGCGCCCCGGCTTTCAGCGCGCGATCCGCGAGCAATATGTCGGCAGTCACGACAACGCTCTGCGGCGTCGCCGCCTCGGCGATCCAGTCGTCGGCGGCGTCGAAACCGTCGGAGACGACGACGCGCTCGACGAGCGGATGGACGGGGACGCGCAGCCGGCTGTTGCTGACGATCTTCACCGGCACCTCGTGGCGCCATGCGACGCGGTAGATCTCGTCCTTCACCGGGCAGGCGTCGGCATCGACCAGGATCAACGGCGCCGTCATCCGCCGAGCCCGTCCCAGAGCAGCTTAGCGCCGAGCAGCACCATCAGCGCATAGATCAGGACATAGAAGCGCTCGGGGTTCATTCGCTTCATCCAGCGCACCGTCAGCAAGGTCGACACGATCGCGAGCGGCATCAGCAGCAGCGCCGCGACAACAACCTCGTGCGGGAAAGCGCCGAGCGCCAGATAGGCGGGCACCTTCATCCAGTTGACGATCGCGAAGAGGATCGCGCTCGTCCCGATGAAGGTCAGGTGCGGCAGCTTGCGCGGCGTCACCCACATCTGGAACGGCGGGCCGCCAGCGTGCGCGATCTGGCTCGTCAGCCCCATGATCGCGCCGAAGATCGTTCCGACCCAGCCCGGCGAACGCGATGCCGCGACGATCCGCGCGCCGCGCTCGACCCACAGGCGATAGAGGCCGAAGGCGAGCGTGATCGCGCCGAGCGCCGCCATCAGCTGCGCCTCGTCCACCCGCTCGGCATAGAACCAGCCCGCGGCCACCCCAACCGCGGCGCCGGGCAGCATCCAGCCGATGATCCAGCCGTCCCACGTCCTGCGGAACGCCCAGACGCTGATCACGTCCTGGACGATCAGGATCGGCAGCAGCAGTGCCGCTGCGGTCGCGGGTGGCAGCACGAGCGCGGCGAGCGGGGTCGCGAGCGCGCCGACCCCGGCGAGCCCGCCCTTCGCCATGCCGAGCAGGATCACCGCGACGACGAGCACGCCGAGCGTCAACGGATCGGCGAGCAGGCTCATTCGGCGGCGAGCGGCGGCGGGTCGTCGGGCAGTCGCCAGTCGATCGCGCTGCGCCCCTTCGCGGTCAGGAAATCGTTCGCCTGGCTGAACGGCCGCGATCCGAAGAAGCCGTTATGCGCTGACAGCGGCGACGGATGGGGCGCGCGCAGGATCAGATGCGGGCTTCCCGCACCGAGCGCGGGCACGTTCGCCGCCTTGCGCTGCGCATGGCTGCCCCACAGAATGAAGACCTTCGGCGCGGGATCGGCGGCGACCGCCGCGACCGCGGCGTCGGTGAAACGCTCCCATCCCTTTTTCTGGTGCGACGCCGCCTGTCCGGCCTCGACCGTCAGGCAGTTGTTGAGCAGCAGCACGCCCTGATCGGCCCAGCTCTTCAAATAGCCGTGGCGCGCCGGCGGGATGCCGAGATCGCTCTGCATTTCCTTGTAGATATTGACGAGGCTTGGCGGAGTGCGCACGCCGGGCTGGACCGAAAAGCACAGCCCGTGCGCCTGCCCCGGCCCGTGATAGGGGTCCTGACCCAATATCACCACGCGCACATCCTGCGGAGCGGTCGCGTCGAGCGCGGCGAACCAGTCGCGCGGGCGCGGATAGATCGCCTTGCCCTTCGCGCGCTCGGCGGCAAGAAACGCCTTCAAATCGGCCATATACGGCTGTTCGAACTCGCCGCCGATCGCGGCGAGCCAGTCGGGATGGAGCTTGACCTCGGCCATGCGGCCTTCGACCAGAGCCGCGCGGCCTTGTCCAGTGGCTTGTCCGCCGCTAGGCACGGGCGCGAAGGGATGCGGCATGGCAGACGCGATCGGCGAAACACTCGACCAGCTCGAAGCGGTGGTGAAAGACCGCCTCGCCGTCGCGGACCCGGACACCTCCTATGTCGCGAGCCTCGCCGCGAAGGGGCGCGGCAAGATCGCGCAGAAGCTTGGCGAGGAAGCGGTCGAGACCGTGATCGCCGCACTGACCGAGGATGATGCGGCGCTCACCGGCGAGGCGGCCGACCTGATCTTCCACCTCACCGTGCTGCTGTCCGAACGCGGGATCGGCTGGGGCGATGTCGCCGCCGAACTCGCCCGGCGCCACGGAACTTCGGGGCACGCCGAAAAAGCCGCCCGCAACGCCTAGGAGGCCCCATGCCGATCGACGCCACCCAGCCCTATGACGACAGCAATATCTTCGCGCGCATCCTGCGCGGCGAGCTGCCGTGCAAGAAAGTATTCGAGGACAAGCATGTCCTGGCCTTCCACGACATCAACCCGCAGGCGCCGCTCCACATCCTCGTGATTCCGAAGGGCGCCTATGTCAGCTGGGACGATCTTTCGGAGCGCGGCAGCGACGAAGAAATCGCCGCGCTCGTCCGCGCGGTCGGCAAGGTCGCGCGCGATCAGGGGCTCGTCGCGCCGGGCTATCGCGTGCTCGCCAATGTCGGGCTCGACAGCCATCAGGAAATTGCCCATCTTCACATACATATCTTTGCGGGCAAGCCGCTGGGACCGATGCTTGCGCGTTGACAAGCGCTCGACGAACCGTGCATAAATAGCGGCGAAATACAGACTCTCGGGTCGCACGAAACCAGGGAGACGCCAGCCATGAGAAACAGGGGACGCGCGCTCGCAAGCGCCTTGGCCGCACGGCTGCGGCTGGCGCTGCTGCTGCCGCTGATGATCGCGGTCGCCGCGGCAGGTAGCGACAGCGTGCCGCAGGTGACGCTCGCGACCCCCGGCAGCGCGGGCAGCGGCGACGGCACGATCACGCGCTTCACGCTGCGCTTTTCCGAAGACATGGTCCCGCTCGGCGACCCGCGCGCGCGTGCCCCCGCGACCGACGACTGCAAGGTCGCCGAAACCAGCCGCTGGGTCGACACCCGCACCTGGGTGCTCGAATTCGACGCGCCACTCCCCGGCGGCAAGCGCTGCCATGTCGAGCTGCGCCCCGACCTGACGACCGCGCGCGGCGTGTCGGTGGTCGGCAACGACCGCTTCGCGATCGACACCGGCGGCCCGTCGGCGCGCGCCGTGCTCGCGGGCGGCACCTATGAAGGCATCGAGGAAGACCAGATCTTTCTCGTCGCGACGAATGTCGCCGCCGACCGCGCTTCGGTCGGACGCTACGCCTATTGCGCGGTCGACGGCATCGGCGAAAAGATCCCGGTCGATGTCCTCCCGCGCGAGACCGCGACGCAAATCCTGACCGGCCTCGGCGACAACGACTGGAAGCGCCAGTCCTTCGCTTACGATGCCGGCCTGCCCGACCGCCTGCCCGCCGCGGGCGCCGACCGCGACGCCGCGCTCGACCGTATCGTCCCCGTGAAATGCCGCCGCCCGCTGCCCCCGGGCCGCGAGATGGCGCTCGTCTGGGATGCGCGCATCGCGCAGGCCGGAGTCCCCGGCCGCACCGCCGGGCGCGACCAGCGCTTCGATTATGACGTGCGCCCCGCCTTCACCGCGAAGATGGCGTGCAGCCGCGTCAATGCGCAGGCGGGCTGCAATCCGATCGAGGATGTGCGCCTCTCCTTCGCCTCGCCCGTCGCGCGCGACACCGCGCTCGCCGCGGTCCTCACCACCGCCGACGGCAAGCGCCTGACCCCGCAGGCGAGCGACGACGACAAGAACGACCCCTGGCTCACCGAAGTCCGCTTCGCCGGCCCGCTGCCCCAGAATGTCGACGCGACACTGACCCTGCCCGCGGACGTCCGCGACCAGAGCGGCCGCACCCTCGCCAACGCCGCCAACTTCCCGCTGACCTTCCGCATCGACCGCGCCCCGCCGCTCGTCAAATTCGCCGCGCCCTTCGGTATATTGGAGGCGAGCGAGGGCGGCGTGCTGCCCGTCACCGTGCGCGGCGTCGAAGCGTCGCTGGTGCAGAAAAACCTTCAGATGCCCGCGCGCACGCTGCGCGTCGGCGACGACGATGCCGCGATCGCGCGCTGGCTGAAGCGCGTCGACGAGGCCGGCGACAGCGATTACCGCCGCGAACCCGGCGCGGGCGGCGAAGAGGTCACGGTCAACTACACCGGCACCGAATCGGTGTTCGGCGAGGGCGCGCCCGCGGGCGGCACGCGCCGCGACCTCACCCTGACCCCGCCCGGCGGCGGCAAGGCGTTCGAGGTCGTCGGCATCCCGCTCGCGCAAAAGGGTTTTCATATCGTCGAGATCGCGAGCCCCGAACTCGGCGCCGCGCTGCTCGGGCGCCAGGCGAGGCGCTATGTCGCGACCGCCGCGCTCGTCACCGACATGGCGGTGCATTTCAAATGGGGCCGCGAAAATTCGCTCGCCTGGGTGACGCATCTCGCCAGCGGCAAGCCCGTCGCGGGCGCCGAGATTCGCGTCACCGACAGCTGCACCGGCCGCCTGCTCGCCAGCGGCACCGCCGACAAGGCCGGCCGCCTCGCCTTCCCCAAGGGGCTGCCCGAGCCCGAGACTTATTCGAGCTGCGAGGACGATCCCGATCCCACGGACAGCGAGGGCCATGCGCTGATGGTCACCGCGCGCGCGGGCGATGATTTCAGCTTCACGCTCACCGACTGGGGCAAGGGCATCCGCCCCTATGACTTCGACCTTCCCTATGGCTGGTCGGCGCGAGAGGACATTATCCACACCGTCTTCGACCGCGCGCTGGTCAAGGCGGGCGAGACGGTCCATATGAAGCATATCCTGCGCCGTCCGGTCGGCACCGGGTTCAAGATTCCCGAAGCGCTGTCGGGGACGCTGCGCCTGCGCCATCGCGGCTCGGACACCGAGTTCGAAATGCCCTTCGCGATTGCGGCGAGCGGCAGCGGCGAAACGACATGGGATGTCCCCAAATCGGCGCCGATGGGCGATTACGACCTCGTTTTCGTCACCAAGGACGCGAAGGGCGAGGAACAGACGCGCTGGACCGACCAGTCGATCCGCGTCGACGAATATCGCCTGCCGACGATGAAGGCCGAGGTCACCGGCCCGAAGACGCCGCCGGTGCGCCCGGCGAGCGTGCCCCTGTCGCTGTTCGTCGGCTATCTGTCGGGCGGCCCCGCGCCCGGCCTGCCGGTCGAGCTTCGCACCAATTTCCGCCCGAGCTGGTCGCCCCCCCAGGACTATGAGGGCTGGGATTTCGATGGCCAGCCGGTCAAGGAAGGCGTGGTGCGCCTCGACGACGACGGCGACGTGCCGCGCGCCGATATGCCGCTCGCGCGCTCGGTGCCGCTGACTTTGGGCGCCGACGGCACCGCCAGGACCGACATCGCGGTCGATGAACCGATCGGCGAGCCGACGATGATGGCCGTCGAAATGGATTATGCCGACGCCAATGGCGAAACGCTGACCTCCAGCCGGCGGATCACCCTCTATCCGTCGGCGGTGCGCCTCGGGCTCAAGACCGATGGCTGGCTGATGCGCGACGACGACCTCCGGCTCAAATTCGTCGCGCTCGACCTTCAGGGCCAGCCGATCCGCGGCCAGCATATCGACGTCGCGCTCTACAGCCGCGAGATCATCACCGCGCGGCGGCGGCTGATCGGCGGCTTCTATGCCTATGACAATCAGATGCGCACGACGAAGCTCGATGCGCATTGCAGCGCCTCGACCGACAGGCTCGGCCGCGCGAGCTGCGCGATGGCGCCCGGCGTCTCGGGCGAGGTCACGGTGGTCGCGACCACGACCGACGAGGGCGGCAATGAAGCGCGCGCAGTGCGATCGGTGTGGCTCGCGGGTGACGACGACTGGTGGTTCGGCGGCGACAATGGCGACCGCATGGACGTGATCCCCGAACAGCCGCGCTATGCCGCGGGCGAGACCGCGCGCTTCCAGGTCCGGATGCCCTTCCGCGAGGCGACCGCACTCGTCACGGTCGAACGCGAAGGCGTGCTGTCGAGCTTCGTCACCCCGCTTTCGGGCACCGATCCGGTGGTGAAGGTCAAGCTGCCCGCAACCTATGCGCCCGACGTCTATGTGTCGGTCATGGCGGTGCGCGGACGCGTCACCGGCGAGGAAAGCTGGCTGCGCAAGATGAAGCGCGCGGTCGGGTTCGAGATCGAGAAGAGCGAAAATGCCCCGCCGACCGCGCTCGTCGATCTCGCCAAGCCGAGCTATCGCCTCGGCATCGCACGGATCAAGGTCGGTTGGGAAGGCCATCAGCTCGGCGTCAAGGTCAAGACCGACAAGCCGAGTTACGCCGTGCGCGACACCGCAAAGGCGAGCATCGAGGTCAGGACGCCCGACGGCAAGCCCGCGAAGGACGCCGACGTCGCCTTCGTCGCGGTCGACGAAGCGCTGCTCCAGCTCGCGCCCAACGAAAGCTGGAAATTGCTCGACGCGATGATGGGCGAGCGCACGCTCGACGTCCTCACCTCGACCGCGCAGATGCAGGTCGTCGGCAAGCGCCACTATGGCCGCAAGGCGCTCGAACCCGGCGGCGGCGGCGGCGGCGACCTGTCGGGACTGACGCGCGAGGATTTCCGTCCGGTCCTGCTCTGGAAAGGCCATGTCGCGCTCGATGCCAAGGGGCGCGCGCGCGTCGACGTCCCGCTCTCCGACAATCTTTCGGCCTTTCGCCTCGTCGCGATCGCGACCGACGGGGCGCAAACTTTCGGGACCGGCGAGACAAGCGTGCGCACCGTACAGGATCTCGGCATCTTCGCGGGGCTGCCCGAACTGGTGCGCACCGGCGACCTTTACGACGCGCGCTTCACGCTGAGGAACGGCACCGACAAGGCGATGACGGTCACCGCGACCCCGTCGCTCAGCCCCGCGATCGCGACCGGAAAGCCGCTCACCGTCACCGTCCCGGCGGGCGGCGCGGTGCCGATCAGCTGGACGATGACCGCGCCCGATACCGCCGGCCCGCTCCAATGGACGATCGAAGCCGCGTCGAAGGACGGCAAGCAGCGCGACCGGCTGATCTTCGACCAGACGATCGAACCCGCGGTGCCGATCGAGACCTGGGCCGCGAGCCTGCTCCACGTCGGCGCCAATACCGGTCTGCCGATCGCGCCGCCCGTCGGCGCGCTTCCCGGCGGATATGTCGACATCGCATTGTCGGATACGCTTGCGCCGCCGCTCGCGGGGGTGCGCGCCTATATGGCGGCCTATCCCTATGAATGTTTCGAGCAGCAAACCTCGCGCGCGGTCGCGCTCGGCGACCTCGGCGCGTGGCAGGCACTCGCGGGCGCGATGCCGACCTATCTCGATGACGACGGGCTGCTGCGTTACTGGCCGAGCGAGCGGCTGCAGGGATCGCCCGAACTCACCGCCTATGTCCTTGCGATCACCGCGGCGAACGGCTTCGCGATCCCCGAGGCGCCCCAGGCAAAGATGATCGCGGCGCTGCAGGCGCTCGTCGACGGGCGCCTGACGCGCAAGGGCTATGGTCCCTATGACATCCGCCCGGTGCGTATCGCCGCGCTCGCCGCGCTCGCGCGCAACAAGGCGTCGAGCGCCGATCTGATGGCCACGGTCGACATGGCACCCGAGGATATGGCGACCGGCACGCTCGCCGACTGGCTCGTCGCGATCGACGCGACGCCGGGGGTTCGGGGTGCCCCGCGGCTGCGCGCCGAGGCCGAGGCCGAGCTTCGCAAGCGCCTCGTCTATGAAGGCACGCGCCTCGACCTCGTCGACGATGCGCGCGCGCCGTGGTGGATGATGGCGAGCGGCGACGAGATGGCGATCAAGACGCTCGATGCCGTGCTCGGCCGCAAGGGCTGGGAGGACGATGCCGGACGGCTGATGACCGGGGTCGCGCAGCGCCAGCGGCGCGGCCACTGGGACACCACCCCGGCGAATGCGTGGGGGGCGACGGTCGTGCGCCGCTTCGCCGAACTCTACCCGGCGCGTGCGATCACCGGCACGACGCGCGTGTCGCTCGGCAGCGCCAGCGCGGCGCAGAACTGGCCGATGCGCGCCGGCGCACAGCCGCTGCGCGTACCGCTGCTCGCGGGGCCGCTGAGCCTGCGCCACGACGGCGGCGGGTCGCCGTGGGCGACCGTCAGCGTCAAGGCCGCGGTGCCGCTGAAAGAGCCGCTCAATGCCGGCTACCGGATCAAGCGGACGATGAGCATCGTCAAGGCGGCCGATCCCGGGCGGCTGGTGCGCGGCGACGTGGTCAAGGTGCGGATCGAAATCGCCGCGAGCGCGGGCCGGACGTGGGTCGTCGTGAACGACCCGATCCCGCCCGGCGCGACGATCGTCGGCAACCTCGGCGGCCAGTCGCAAATGCTCGCCGACCAGGCGGGGGGCGGGGGCTGGCAGCCTAGCTATGTCGAGCGCCGCAAGGACAGCTGGCGCGGCTATTTCAGCTGGATGCCCGCGGGCACCCACGCGGTCGAATATGTCGTGCGCCTCAATGGCTCGGGCCGCTTCACCCTGCCCCCGACGCGCGTCGAGGCGATGTATTCGCCGGCGATCCGCGGCCAGTGGCCGAACGGCGCGATGACCGTCGCAGGATCGGCGGATTGAAGAGACAATGCGCCGTCACCTGATATGCGTCACCCTGAACTTGTTTCAGGGTCCATGGTCTGCCCTCGACTTCCGCGCGGCGTCGAAGGCGGCGCCGGGCCATGGATGCTGAAACGAGTTCAGCATGACGCGTTTATTTGAGCAGGCTCAGGGCAACGGGCGCCCGCCCCCCAAAAACCGCCTCTTCGACGCCTTCGCCTGGGCGGCGCTCGCCGCGCTGATCCTCGTCACCGCGGCGCACCTCGTCACGCGCCCGCCCGCGATGCCCGCCTTTGCCGAAGCGCGCGCGGCGTGGAAGCCCAGCGAGGCGTGGCTCTATGATCGCAACGGCCGCCTTCTCGATACCGAGCGCGTCGATTTCCAGCGCCGCCGCCTCGCGTGGGTGCCGCTGAAAGACGTCAGCCCCGCGGTGCGCGATGCCGTCGTGCGCAGCGAAGACAAGCGCTTCTGGTCGCACGGCGGGGTCGACTGGCTCGCGATCGCGAGCGCGCTGCGCGCGCGCTGGACCGGCGGCCCGTCGCGCGGCGCCTCGACGATCGCGATGCAGCTCGCGGGATTCCTGTCGCCCGACATCGCGCAGCCGGGGCGGCGTGACTGGCTCACCAAGATCCGCCAGATGCGCGCCGGACAGGCGCTCGCATCGCGCTGGAGCCGTGCCAAGATTCTCGAAGCCTATTTGAACCTCGTCCCGCTGCGCGGCGAGGCGCAGGGGATCGGCGCCGGGGCGAACAGCCTGTTCGGCAAGCGCCCCGCCGACATGTCGCGCACCGATGCGGCGCTCTTCGCGGCGCTCCTCCCCAATCCGGCTGCAGGCGCCAAGCCGCTCGGCGCGCGCGCCTGCCGGATCGCGCGGGCGGCCGATTGCGCCGCGATCGAGGCCGCCGCCGCGACTCTCGTCTCCGGCGAGCGCGCGGCGCGGCTCGACCCGGCGCTCGCCCCGCACCTCGCGATCCGCCTGCTCGACAAGCCGGGCAAGCGCGTCACCACGACGATCGACCGGCGCGCGCAGCGCATCGCGATCGAAGCGATGCGGCGCCAGCTCAAGGGGCTGGGCGCGACCCGCGTGCGCGACGGCGCGGTCGTCGTCCTCGATAATCGGACCGGCGACGTGCTGGCCTATGTCGGCGGGGTCGGGCTCGGCTCGACCGCCGCCGCGGTCGATGGCGCAAGCGCGCGGCGGCAGGCGGGCTCGACATTGAAGCCACACCTCTATGCGCAGGTGATCGAAAAGCGCTGGCTGACCGCCGCGTCGATCCTCGACGACAGCCCGGTTCAGCTCGACACCGCCTCGGGCCTTTATGTGCCCAAGAATTACGACCACAGCTTCAAGGGGCCGGTCACGGTGCGCAAGGCGCTCGCCAGCTCGCTCAACGTCCCTGCGGTGCGCACCCTCGTCATCGACGACGTCCAGCAGTTCAGAGACCGCCTTTGGGCCTTGGGCTATCACGGGCTGGTCGAGGACGGCGACTATTACGGCTTCAGCCTCGCACTCGGCTCGGCCGAGGTCAGCCTGGTCGAACAGGCCAATGCGTTTCGGACCCTCGCCAATCTTGGTCGCTGGTCGCCGGTGCGCTTCGTGAAGGGGGCGCCGGCAGGCGAGCAGCGCCGGATCGTCGGGGCGGGCGCCGCCTTCATCGTCGGCGACATCCTCTCCGACGCGACCGCGCGCACCGACGCTTTCGGCGCCGATAGCGCGCTGCGCCTGCCCTTCTGGGCCGCGGCGAAGACCGGGACGTCAAAGGGGATGCGCGACAATTGGTGCATCGGCTGGTCGGATCGTTACACCGTCGCGGTATGGGTCGGCAATCTCGAGGGCGATTCGATGCACGCGGTGTCGGGCACATCGGGCGCGGCGCCGGTGTGGCGCGACGTGATGATGGCGCTTCACGAAGGGCATCCCGGCGAAACCCCGGCCATGCCCGAAGGCGTCGAGGTGCGCCATATCGCGCTGCCCGGCACGCGCGAGCCGCCGCGACGCGAATATTTCCTCTCCGGCACCGCACAGAGCGAGATGGCGGCAGCGCCCGAAGCCGCGCGCCGCCCGCGCATCACCAGTCCGGTGAGCGGCAGCGTCTATGCGATCGATCCCGACATTCCGGCGGATCGCCAGCGGCTCGGCGTCGCGGTGAGCGGTGCGGTCGCGGGCCATCGCCTGCTTCTCGACAAGCATCCGCTCGGCGATGCCGACGCCGGTTTGCAGATCGTCCCGCGCCCGGGCAGCCACATGCTCGCGCTCGTCGATCCCGGCGGGCGGACGATCGACCGGGTGCGCTTCACGGTGCGATAAAGCGCGTGTCACACGGCTGAAATTAAGTTGCGCTGACCGCACGAGCGGCTAGTCTGCCCCGCCAGGAGACGGGCGCCCTTCCGGCGGCTCGACAAGGGGACATTTCGCATGATATTTGGTCGCGTCAAACCACTCGACGCCATTCTCGCCACGGCCGAGAAGAAATCGCTCGCGCGCACGCTCGGGCCGATCCAGCTCACCCTGCTCGGGGTCGGTGCGATCATCGGCACGGGCATCTTCGTCCTGACCGCCGAAGCCGCGCAAAAGGCCGGCCCCGGCATGATGTGGAGCTTCGTCGTCGCGGGGCTCGTCTGCGCCGTCGCGGCACTCTGCTATTCCGAGATCGCGTCGATGGTCCCGGTCTCGGGCTCGGCTTACACCTACACCTATGCGGTGATGGGCGAATTGCTCGCCTGGATGGTCGGCTGGGCGCTGATCCTCGAATATGCCGTCGCGGCGAGCGCCGTGTCGGTCGGCTGGTCGGGCTATTTCGTCGGCCTGTTGCAGAGTTGGGGGATCGAACTGCCTCACGCGCTGGTCGTCGGCCCCTACGCCGGCGGCATCGTCAATCTGCCCGCGCTGTTCATCGCGCTGCTGATCACCGGCCTGCTGATGATCGGCACCACCGAAAGCGCGCGCGTCAATGCGGTGCTGGTGGCGATCAAGGTCGCCGCGCTCACCGTGTTCATCGCGCTGACCCTGCCGGTGATCAAGGGCGCCGAGTTCGAACCCTTCATGCCCAACGGCTGGTTCGGCAACGGCAATGGTTCGGGCCTCGGCGTCATCGGCGCCGCCGCCTCGATCTTCTTCGCCTATGTCGGCTTCGACGCGGTCTCGACCGCGGCCGAAGAAACCAAGAATCCGCAGCGCAACGTGCCGATCGGCCTGATCGGCAGCCTCGCGATCTGCACCGTCTTTTACCTCCTCGTCGCCGCCGGCGCGATCGGGACGATCGGCGCGCAGCCGGTCGCGGGGCCCGCGGGCGAGGTGCTCCAGCCCGGCACACCGATGCTCGCCAGCCAGTGCCAGGCGTTGATCGACGCGGGCCGCGAGCCGCTCGTCTGCTCGCGCGAGGCGCTCGCGCATGTGCTACGCTCGATCGGCTGGGAACGCATCGGCGACCTGATCGGCGTGGCGGCCTTCCTCGCGCTGCCGTCGGTGATCCTGATCATGCTCTTTGGTCAGACGCGCATCTTCTTCGTGATGGCACGCGACGGCCTGCTCCCCGAAAAGCTGGCGACGATTCATCCGAAGTGGAAGACGCCGCATGTCGTGACGATGATCACCGGGGTCGCGGTCGCCTTCTTCGCGGCCTTCCTGCCGGTGGGGCAACTCGCCGACATTTCGAACTCGGGTACGCTCTTCGCCTTCTTCATGGTGGCGATCGCGGTGCTGATCCTGCGCCGCACCCAGCCGAACCGCCACCGCCCGTTCCGCACGCCGCTCGTGTGGGTCGTCGCGCCGCTCGCGATCCTCGGCACGGTCGGCCTCTATGCGAACCTGCCGTTCGAATCGAAGATGGTCCTGCCCGTGTGGGGCGGCATCGGCCTGCTCGTCTATTTCGCCTATGGCTATCGCAAGAGCCATGTCGGACGCGGGCTCGTCGAGGTGCACGAAGCCGACGCCGACGCGCCGCCGCAGCCGGTTCCGCCGATCGAGTGATCGGCCGGAAAATCGATCGACGGAAAGGGGGCTTTGGCCCCCTTTCTTTTTGGTCTTTCCGCGTGAGTTCGAATGGCGGCTTTCGACCGAAGGCCGACGTTCCTTTTTCGTCACCCCGGACTTGATCCGGGGTCCATTAAGCGCAGCGCCGGGAGAATGGATCCCGGATCAAGTCCGGGATGACGAAGATGGAAACGTCAGCTTCCCACCCCAAAGCCGTCATTTCGAGCTTCCTTGCGCTCGCCCCCATGCACCCTCAATGAAAATCGCGCGACTTCGGCAGGATACGCACGTCGCGCGGATGGCCTTGCGCGTGCCCGCGGGGATGTTGCGGATGCCTGACCTCGTCGGCGCGCGCGAGATCGGGTTCGACCGGCCGGCCGCTTCCCAGCGCGTCGAGCATCGTCGTGCGGTCGACCACCCGGTTCGCCATCAGATGCACCACCCCCTCCTTGCTGCGCTGCACCTCGCCCTCGACCAGCATCAACCGCGACGCCATGACGGCGCGGCGGTAACGCTCGAAATGCCGCGCCCATAGCAGGACGTTGACGATCCCGCCCTCGTCCTCGAGCGTGATGAAGATCGCATTGCCCTTGCCCGGACGCTGGCGAATCAGCACCACCCCCGCGGTGCGGACGATGCGGCCGTTCTTCGCCGCTGCGGTGTCGAGACAGCTCAGCACGCCTTCCTTTACGAACGCCTTGCGCAAAAAGGCCATCGGATGGTCTTTGAGCGACAGGCGCGTCGTCTGGTAATCGGTGAGCACCTGCTCGACGCGCGGCATCGGCGGCAGCTTCGCATCCGCCTCGGCGCCCAGCTCGCCCGCATCGGCGGCCGCGAACAGCGGCAACACGCCCTGCCGCACGCGCCGCGCCTCCCACAGCGCCGGCCGCCGGTCGAGCCCCATCGACCCGCACGCATCGGCCTCGGCCAGCAGGCGCAAGGCGCGGGGCGGCAGCGCCGCGCGCCGCGCCAGTTCCTCGATGCTGGCAAAGGGCGCGCCGCGCGCCGCGACGATCGCCTCGGCCCACGCCTCGCGAAACCCGTCCACCTGCCGGAAGCCGAGCCGCAGTGCGAGGCTGCCGTCGTCGCGGCGCTCGAGGCTGTTGTCCCAGCCGCTCGCATTGACGTCGACCCCGCGCACCTCGACGCCATGCTCCCGCGCATCGCGCACCAGCTGCGCGGGGGCATAGAATCCCATCGGCTGCGCATTGAGCAGTCCGCAGGTGAAGACCGCGGGATGGTGGCATTTCAGCCACGACGAGACATAGACGAGCCGCGCGAAGGATTGGGCGTGGCTTTCGGGAAAGCCATAGCTGCCGAATCCCTCGATTTGCTTGAAGCAGCGCTCGGCAAAGTCGCGTTGATAGCCGCGCGCGGTCATGCCGCCGATCATTTTCCCGCGAAACCGGTCGATCGTTCCCAGATTGCGGAAGGTCGCCATCGCGCGGCGGAGACCATTCGCTTCGTCGGGGCTGAAATCGGCCGCAACCATCGCCAGCTTCATCGCCTGTTCCTGGAACAACGGAACGCCATAGGTCTTGCCCAGCACGCCGTGCAGTTCATCGGGGGGATGCGGCGGCGCGGGCGAGGGATAGTCGACCGGCTCCTCGCCGCTTCGCCGCCGAAGATAGGGATGCACCATATCGCCCTCGATCGGCCCCGGGCGGACGATCGCGACCTGTACGACGAGATCGTAGAATTCTTTCGGCTTCAGTCGCGGCAGCATGTTGATCTGCGCGCGGCTTTCGACCTGGAACACGCCGATGCTGTCGCCCCGGCATAGCATGGCGTACACCGCCGGGTCCTCGCACTCGATGTCGACCTCCAGCGTCATGTCGCCCAGCCCGTGCGCGCGCATCAGGTCGAAGCATTTGCGGATGCAGGTCAGCATGCCGAGCGCGAGTATGTCGACCTTCATCAGCCCCAGCGCGTCGATGTCGTCCTTGTCCCATTCGATGAAGGTGCGGTCCTCCATCGCGGCGTTATGGATCGGCACCAGCTCGTCGAGCCGCCCTTCGGTCAGCACGAAGCCGCCGACATGCTGCGACAGATGGCGCGGAAAGGTCAGCAATTCGCCAACGAAGCGGTGTAACCGCTCGACCTCGCCATTGTGCGGATCGAGCCCGGCCTCGACGAGTCGCTCGGTCGGCACCGTGTCGCCCCAGCTTCCCCAACTCGTGTCGGCGAGCCGCGCGGTGACATCCTCGCTGAAGCCCAGCGCCTTGCCGACCTCGCGGATCGTGCTGCGCGGACGATAGTGGATGACGGTCGCGGCGATCCCCGCGCGCTCGCGGCCATAGCGGTCATAGATATGCTGGATCACTTCCTCGCGCCGTTCATGCTCGAAATCGACGTCGATGTCGGGGGGCTCGTCGCGCTCGGCCGAGATGAAGCGCGAAAACAGCAGTTCGTGCCGCATCGGATCGACCGAGGTGACGCCGAGCAGGAAGCAGATGATCGAATTGGCCGCCGAACCGCGACCCTGGCACAGGATCGGCGGGTCCTGCGCCCGCGCGAAGCGGACGAGATCGTAAACGGTCAGGAAATAAAAGACATAGCCGCGCCTGCGGATCAGCTGCAGCTCGTTGCCGATCAGCGCGCGCACCTTGGGCGGCAGCGGCACGCCATAGCGTTTCTCCGCCGCACTTTTCACCAGATGGTGGAGCCAGGCAAAGGGTTTCCAGCCGTCCGGCACCGGCTCGTGCGGATATTCATAGCGCAGGTCGTCGAGGCGGAAATCGATCCGCGCGAGCAGCTTCGCACTTTCCGCAACCGCTTCGGGGCAGGCGCCGAACAGCCGCGCCATTTCGGCGGGCGATTTCAGATAGCGTTCACCATTGGCGCGCAGCCGCCGACCCGCTTTCCGGACCGTCGTGCCTTCGCGGATGCAGGTGACGATGTCGTGGAGCGGGCGCTGCGCGGCGGTGGCGTAGAGCGCATCGTTCGTCGCGAGCAGCGGAACGCCGGTTGCCGCCGCCAGCCGCCGGCGTTCGGCGAGCCGCCGCGCGTCGCTCCCGGTTCGCGGCATCGTCGCCGCCAGCCACACCGACTTCGGCCGCACGCGCTTGAGCGTGCGGAGCAGCGCCGCGTCGCCACCCATCGCGATCAGCAGCAGACCCTCGCAATGGTCGAGCAGATCGTCGAGGCGGAGGATGCAGTCGCCTTTCTGCGCGCGCAGATTTCCGGTCGAAAGCAGGCGGGTCAGCCGGCCCCAGCCGTGGCGGCTGGCCGGATAGGCGACGATGTCGGGGGTGCCGTCGGCGAAGACCAGCCGCGCGCCCGTCACCAACCGGAAACTCGCCGCCCGCTCGTCCCCTTTGACCTGCAGCTCCTTGAGGAACGCCCACGCCCGCACCACCCCCGCGACGCTGTTGCGGTCGGCGATGCCGATGCCGTCCATTCCGAGCGCGATCGCCTCGGCGACCATATCGGCGGGGTGCGAGGCGCCGGTGAGGAAGCTGTAGTTGGTCGCGGCGACCAGCTCGGCGAAAGCGGGTTCGGGCGGGCCGCTCATGCGAACAGCCCGTGGATATACCAGCGCGGATCGGCCTTTTCATCGTAGAGGCCGTGGCGGAACAGCCAGTAACGCCGCCCCTGCACATCCTCGACGCGATAATAATCGCGCGTCAGCCCCTTATTGTCGCGGCGGCGCCACCATTCGGCGGCAATGCGCTCGGGCCCTTCGTAGAGGCGCACCGCATGGAGCGCGCGGCGCCAGCGAAAGCGCTGCGGCGGGCCGTCGGGGACTTCGGCGATCACCTCGATCGGCTGCGGCGGGTCGAAGAGATAGAAAGGACGAAGCGGCGGTTCGCCGGCCTCGACGGCGGGCCAGCGTTCGGGCGGCGGCGCGTCGGCGGCGGGCAATTCGAGCTGCGTCTGCTCGGGGATATGCGTATCGGCGGGGCGGATCTTGCGCACCCGCCCCCGCCCGAGCCGCGTCGCGAGCCGGTCGGCGAGTTCGTCGACCGCGGCCGTCCGCACCGTGCCGCCTTCGAGCTTCAACTGGCTCGCGCCGAGCGCCTCGAGCCGCGGCACGGTGAGGCGGATCATGTCGAAGCCGAAGCCGGGATCGATCGGGTCGCGCAGCGTGTCGATGCACTCGGCGAACAGCCGCATCACCAGCGCGACGTCGCGCACCGGCTGACCGGTTTCGACCGCAATCGTCCGCGCGAGCCCGTCGCTGCGAAAGAAGGTCGCGCGAAAGCCGCGCCCGCCCTTGCCGCGCTCGGCCATGTCGGCGGCCGCCTCCCCCATCAGGTCGGCGAGTATCTCCATCGCATGCGCGCTGCTCGCGAGCGGTTCGGCGAAGCGGCGTTCGGCAACCACAGGCGGCGGCGCTACGCGCGGGTCGAGCGGGCTCGGCGCGTCGCCGATCATGCGGCGCAGCGCGATCGCGGCGTCGGCCCCGAAGCGGGCGGCAAGGCTCGCCATCGGCCGGCTCGCGAGGTCGCCGATCGTCTTCAGCCCGGCGCGGACCAGCGCGCGCGTCGCCTCCTCGTCGAGTTCGAGCGCCGCGACGGACAGCCGCCGGATCGCCGCCGCCTCGTCGGGGGCGGGCGGCGCCGGATAGCGCGCGAGCGCGCGCGCCGCGTCGGCGGTCGGGCCGAAGGCATGGCGCATCGTCATCCCCAGCCGGTCGCAGCGCATCGCGGCGTCGGCGATCAGCCCTGCCTCGCCGCCGAACAGATGCGCGGCGCCGGCGATGTCGAGAACCAGCCCGTCGGGGGCGTCGAGCGCGACGAGCGGCGTATAGCGCGCGCAGCCCTGTGCGAGCCGGTCGAGCCAAGCGCCATCGGCGGCGGGATCGTGCGGCACCACCGTCAGCGCGGGGACGCGCGCGCGCGCATCGGCGAGCGCCATGCCGGGGGCGAGCCCCAGCGCCGCGGCTTCGGGGGCGACGCTCGCGAGGCGCAGCGCGCCGCGAACCTTCTCGGCAAAGACGAGCGGCGCTTCAGGCGGCCGCGGCGCCGCGCGGCTCCAGCGCTCGGCGGGGAGCCAGGGGAAGAAGAGCGCCAGATAGCGCCGGGTCGCGGAAGGCTTGTTCGTCACGGTTCCACTCCAGCCGCCAGCACGCGCCCGCAGGACCGGCGCGCCAGCGCAGCAATTCAAGGTCAAAGGCGGGTGCCCCGGGGGCACGCGCCTCGAGTTCGCGCGAGGGTGCCGCCGCCACCTGCCAGCGCGTTTCGGCGACGCTCGGCACGGGCGCGGCGGCGATTCGCAGCAAGAGCAAAGTCGTTCCGGCCTCGCGTGCGCCGAGCGCGAGACGGCGCCCCGCGGTCAGGTCGAATGCGGGAAGCCGGCCGTGGCTTTCGACCACCACCGCCGCCGACCCGGCGCAGCGCACCGCGTCGTTCGCGGCGGCGAGCAGCGCTTTCGCGTCGCCCGTCTCGACGAGCAGCAGCCGGTTCGGATCGCCGCCGAGTTCGGCGAGCCCAGGCGCATAGAGATGCCCGGCCTTGCGCCCCGCGTCGGCGGTGCGCAGCCACAGAAGCGGCGCCTCGCCCCCGCCGCGCAGCGCGAGCAGCGCGGCAAAGGCGGCGGCGCTCGCGGCGTCGAGCGTATCGGCGGCAAAAAATTCGTGGACGCGCCCCGCCGCGAGCCCGCCGCCGAGCGCCGCATCGAATCGCTCGTGCCCGCTCGCCAGCCAGCGTTCGGCCTGGCGGACGGACGACGCGCCCGAAGCGGCGATCCGGGCGACGCGGCGGCGCAGCCCGGCGAGAGAGGAAGACGACTCGCGCATAACATGTTCTCTATATGTTCTATTAGCGCGCGAGTCCGGTTGCTTGTCAAGACGGCAGGCGTGCGGCTTGATTTTGGTTCACGCGAAGACGCGAAGACGCGAAAAGATCACGCTCCGCCGCGAAGCGGCTTTCTCCGTCCGGCGGTGCGTCCGGTCCGAAAGATGCCGAGAAAAGGAGCCTGTCGGCTCCAGCCGCTCTTCTTCGCGTCTTCGCGTCTTCGCGTGAAAAATTCTAGTCCGCCGTCGAACCCGCACCCGCCTCGCTATCCCCGCCGAGCGCGCGGAACAGCGCGATTCGCGTTTGTGCGAGCAACAGCCGCGTCGCGACCTCGCTGCTGCGCGCGGTGTAGAGGCTACGCTGGACGACAAGGCTCGCAAGGAAGCTGTCGATCCCGCCCTTGTAGCGCGCCTCGGTCAGCGCGGCGCTGTCGGCGGCGGCTTCGCGGTTCGCCGCCGCCGCGCGCACGCGCTCGGCGATCGTGCCCTGCACCGCGAGCGCGTCGGCAACCTCGCGAAAGGCGGTCTGGATCGCGCCTTCATAGCTCGCGAGCGCGGCGTCGCGCTGCGCCTCGCTCACCGCAACCGCGGCGCGGCGTCCGCCGAAATCGAAAATGCTCGCACTCGCGTCGGCGCCCGCCGACCAGCCAAACGAGCCGCCGTCGAACAGGCTCGACAAAGCGTCGCTCGCAAAGCCGAACAGGCCGGTCAGCGAAATCGTCGGGAACAACTGCGCGCGCGCGACCCCGATGTCGGCATTGGCGGCGCGCAGCTCATATTCGGCGGCGATCACGTCGGGGCGGCGGAGCAATATCTGCGAACTCACCCCGGCGGGCAGCGGCGCGACCGCAGGCACCACCTCGTCGAGCCCGGCGGGCAGCTGCGCGCGATCGACATCGCCGCCGGCGAGCAGGCGGATCAGATTCTCGTCCTGCGCGATCGCGCTCGTCTGCACCGCGATCAGCTCCTCGGCGCTCGCGAGGATCTGTTCGGCCTGGCGCAGGTCGGTGCGCGGCGCGACGCCGCCATCAAGCCGCGCACGGGTCAGCCGCACGCTCTCGCGCGCATTGGCTGCCGTGTCCTCAGCAATCGCGAGCAGGTCGCGGTCGGCGCCGTAGGTCGCCCAGGCATCGGCGAGATCGGCAATCAGCGCGAGGCGCACCGTGCGCGCCGCCGCCTCGGTCGCGAGCGCGCGATTGCGCTCGGCCTCGGTTGCGTTGGCGAGCCGCCCGAACAGGTCGAGCTCGAAGCCGGTCACCCCGCCCTGCAGCGAGAAATCGGCGCTGCCCTCGCGGTCGCCCCCGTCCGAATAGCCCGCGCCGGCGCTCGCGCCGATCGCGGGAAATTGCGCCGCCCGGCTGACGCGCACCTGCGCGCGCGCCGCGACGACATTGGCATAGGCAGTGCGCAGGTCGCGATTATTGACGAGCGCTGCTTCGATCAGCGCCTGCAACCGCGGATCGGTGAATATCTGCTTGTAGGAAAGCAGCGGCAGCGCCGCCTCGCTCGCTTCCAGATAGGCATCGCCGACCGGCCAGCTTTCGGGCACCGGCGGCGCGGGGAGCACCGTTTTCGGCGCCAGCGAGCAGCCGGCGAGGACAAGCGGCGCGGCGATGAAACACAGGGCATTTAGCCTTGAATATAAACCGTTCGCCCTGAGCTTGTCGAAGGGCCGTTCTTTCTTTGCGACGGCGAAAAGAAAGGACAGTGCTTCGACAAGCTCAGCACGAACGGGTTTGGAGTGCGAATGTCGGTTTGCAACTCGACGTCCCATGCGAATGCGCCTCATGCCGGCACCTCCGCCGCGTCGCCGCCCTTGCCGAAGCGCCGGCGCAGCGCCGCGAGCCCGTCGCGCACGCCGCGGCGCACGAGCACGAAGAAGAGCGGGATGAAGAAGATCGCGAGCAGGGTCGCGGTCAGCATCCCGCCGATCACCGAGGTGCCGATCGCGACGCGGCTGTTCGCGCCCGCCCCCGTCGCGACCGCGAGCGGCAGCACGCCGAAGATGAAGGCAAAGCTCGTCATCAGGATCGGGCGCAGACGGATGCGCGCCGCGGCGATCGCGGCCTCGATCACACGCTTGCCCTTGCGCTCCTCCTGCTCGGCGAATTCGATCATCAGGATCGCATTTTTCGACGCGAGCCCCATCGTGGTCAGCAGGCCGATCTGCATATAGACGTCGTTTTCGAGCCCGCGCAGCGTCACCGCGAGCACCGCACCGACGAGGCCCAGCGGAATGACGAGCAGCACCGCGACCGGGATCGACCAGCTTTCGTACAGCGCCGCGAGGCAGAGGAAGACGACGAGCAGCGACAGCGCATAGAGGAGCGGCGCCTGCCCCGACGACAGGCGCTCCTCATAGGAGGCGCCCGACCAGGCGACGCTCGTGCCCGGAATCTCGGCCGCCATCCGCGCCATCTCGTCCATCGCCTCGCCCGAGCTTACGCCGGACGCGGCCTGGCCCGAAATTTCGAACGCGGGCACCCCCTGAAAGCGCGAGGTGCTGCTCGGCGTCGTCGACCAGCCGATGTGCGAAAAGGCGGAGAAAGGCGACATGCCGCCGTTGGCCGAGCGCACATACCATTGGCGAAGGTCGTCGGGGCTCGCGCGATAGGGGGCATCGCCCTGAACATAGACGCGCTTGACCCGCCCCTTGTCGATGAAATCATTGACATAACGACCGCCCCACGCGGTCGAGAGCGTCGTGTTCACGTCGCTGTTCGACAGCCCATAGGCCGTCAGCCGCTGCGTATCGATGTCGACCTTCAGCGTCGCAACGTCGGGCAGGTCGCTGAGCCGCACCGAGGTGAGCTTTGGATTGGCGTTCGCCATGTCGAGCAGCCGGTCGCGCGCCGCGGCAAATTCGTCGCGCGACATGCCGCTGCGGTTCTGCAGCTCCATCGTGAAGCCCGATGTGTCGCCGAGCCCGCGCACCGCGCCGGGAACGAGCGCGAAAATATCAGCGTCGCGCAGCCCCGACAGCGCCTTACGCGCGCGCTGCGCGATCGCATCGGCGGTGTTTTCGGGGCCGGGCCGGTCGTCCCAGTGGACGAGGTTGACATAACCCATGCCGGTATTCTGCCCCGACGCGCCGCCGCCGCCGCCGGCGATCAGGAAGAGCGCCTGCGTGTTCGCCTTTTCCTGCGTCAGCAGATAATTCTCGATCGCATCGCGCACTTCGAGCGTGCGCGCCTGCGTCGCACCGGCGGGAAGGCGGAACTGGATCGCGACGCGCCCCTGATCCTCGTTGGGCAGGAATCCGCTCGGCAGGCGATAGAAGAGCAGCACGAGCAGCGCGAGCGCGAGCCCATAGATGCCGAGGAACAGCCATTTGCGCTCGACGACCTTCGCCACGCTGCCCGCATAGCCCGCGCTCGCGCGCTCGAAACGGGTGTTGAAGCCCTGCTTGGCGCGCTCGAGCAACTCGTGGGCGCGCGGGAACCGGCGGGCGCCCCCGCCCTCTTCGCCATGCGCCTTGGGCTTGAGCAGGGTCGACGTCAGCGCCGGACTCAGGATCAGCGCGACGAGCACCGACAGCGCCATCGCCGAGACGATCGTCACCGAAAACTGGCGATAGATCACCCCGGTCGAGCCGCCGAAAAAGGCCATCGGCAGGAACACCGCCGACAGCACGAGCCCGATAGCGACGAGCGCGACCTGCAATTCCTGCATCGACCGGATCGTCGCCTCGCGCGCGGTCATGCCGGGGTTTTCCTCCATCAACCGCTCGACATTCTCGACGACGACGATCGCATCGTCGACGAGCAGCCCGATCGCGAGGACGAGCCCGAACAGGGTGAGCGTATTGATGCTGAACCCGGCGATATAAAAGACCCCGAAAGTGCCGAGCAGCACCACCGGCACCGCGATCGCGGGGATCAGGGTCGCGCGCCAGCTCTGCAAGAAAACGAACATGACGAGGACGACGAGCAGGATCGCCTCGAACAGCGCCTTTTGCACCTCGCTGACCGACAATTTGATGAAGTCGGTCGAATCATTCGCATAGGCGTAGCTCAGCCCTTCGGGCATCGTCTGCGCGAGTTCGACCATGCGCGCCTTGACGCGCTCGGCGGTCTTGAGCGCGTCGGCGCCGGGCGACAGCGAGATCGCCATGCCCGCACCCGGATGACCGTTGACGCGCAGGATGACGTCATAGCTTTCGGCGCCGATCTCGACCCGCGCGACGTCCTTGATCCGCACCGTCGATCCGTCGGAAAGCGTCTTGAGGACGATATTCTCGAATTCTTCGGCGGTCTGCAGTTTCGACTGCGCGGTCACCGTCGCGTTGAGCATCTGCCCCGCGGGCGCGGGCAGTCCGCCGACGTCGCCCGCCGCGATTTCGGTATTCTGCGCGCTGATCGCGCCGATCACGTCGCCGGGCATCAGCGACACCGCGGCGAGCCGCTGCGGGTTGAGCCAGATGCGCATCGCGTGCGGCGAGCCAAAGACGCGCACGTCGCCGACCCCCTCGACGCGCGAGAGCGGGTCCTGGATATTCGAGGCGAGATAGTCGGAGACGTCCTGGTTCGATCGCGTGTCGGTCGTGTCGAACACCGCGACGAGCAGCAGCGAATCCGAATTCGACTTGGTGACGCGCACGCCCTGACTCTGCACCTGCTGCGGCAGGCGCGAAATCGCCGACTGGATCTGGTTCTGCACCTGCACCTGCGCGATGTCGGGATCGGTCCCCTTGGCGAAGATGACGCTGAGGCTCGCCTGCCCGCGCGAGCTCGATTGCGAGCTGAAATAAAGGAGGCCGTCGATCCCGGTGAGCTGCTGTTCGAGCACCTGCGTGACGCTGTTCTCGATCGTCTCGGCCGACGCGCCCGGATAGTTGGCGCGAATATTGACCTGCACCGGCGCGATATCGGGATATTGCGCGATCGGCAGCGAAAACAGCGCCCCAAGCCCGCCGAGCATGACGATGATCGCGAGCACCCACGCAAAGATCGGCCGGTTGATAAAGATGCGCGACATCGGCGGCTACTCGTCCTTCGCCGCTTCGCCGCCCGCCACCCCGACCTTTTGTGCGCTCGCCGCCGGCACCGGCTTGACCGCCGCGCCGCTGCGCAAATTGCCGAGTCCCTGCGTGATGACACGCTCGCCGGGCTTCAGCCCCGACGAGACGACCCAGTTCGCGCCCGCGGTGCGCTCGGTGACGATCTTGCGCCGCTGTGCCTTATTGTCCTTGCCCACCACATAGACGAAGGCGCTGCCGTCGAAGTCGCGCTGCACCGCCGGCTGGGGGACGAGCATCGCGTCGGGTTCGACCGCCTGTTCGAACAAGGCGGTGACGAACATGCCCGGCAGCAGCACGCCGTCCGGGTTGGGGAAGCGCGCGCGCAAAGTCACCGTCCCCGTCGCCTCGTTCACCGTGACCTCGGAAAATTCGACCGCGCCGGGCAGCGCATAGTCGCTGCCATCCTCAAGCCGCAGCCGCACCGCGGTGCTGCCCGGCTGGGTGCTGCCGTTCGCGAGCGAGCGGCGGAGTGCGGTCAGTTCGGACGCCGATTGCTGAATGTCGACATAAATGGGGTCGAGCCGCTGGACGACCGCGAGCGGGTCGGCCTGCGTCGCGCTGACGAGCGCGCCGGGGGTCGCGAGCGAGCGGCCGATGCGCCCGCTGATCGGCGCGGCGATCGTCGTGTAGCGCAGATTGATCCGCGCGGTTTCCAGCGCCGCGGCATTTTGCGCCACCGCGGCGCGCGCCACCCGCGCGGCGGCGAGCGCGTCGGTATAGTCCTGCTCGGCGATCGCCTGCATCTTCGCGAGCGGCTCGTAGCGCTTCGCCTTTTCTTCGGCGCCGGCGGCGCTCGCCTTCGCGCTCGCCAGATTGGCCTCGGCCTCGGCGACCGCGGCGCGATAGAGGCTCGCGTCGATCTGGAACAGGGGCTGGCCGGCGCGCACATAGCCGCCCTCGGTGAACAGCCGCTTGCGGATCAGCCCCGTCACCTGCGGCCGTACCTCGCTCGTCTCGAAGGCGACGGTGCGCCCGCCGAGCTCGCTCGTGATCGGCACCGCCGCGGTCGCAACGGTCACATAGCCGACTTCGGGGATCTGACGCCCGCCCTTGTCCGCATCGCCGTTCGCGCACGCGCCGAGCGTCAGCAGCATCGCGCACAGGGCTCCGGTCAGGCGTGTCGGCCTCTTGCTGGGCATGGTCGATCCAACTCTTGGTGATCCCGGGGAGGGCGGAAGAGGGCTCTATTCAACGGATTGACCGGCCGCCGCAAGGAAAATGGACGGCTTGCGACAAAGTGCGACAATTTCGTTTTTCAACCCGGGACGAGCAGCGACCGGCCTTTCTGCACCTCGGCATCGAGCCAGTCGATGAAGGCGCGGATGCGCGGCTGCGGTGCGACGTCGCGGTGGAGCGCGAGCCAGAAGCTGCGGCGGATCGTCTGCTCGGCACGCACCCGCACCAGCGCCGGGTCGTTCGCGGCAAGGAAACAGGGAAGTACGCCGACACCGGCGCCGCCCGCGATCATCCGCCGCTGTGCGAGGATCGACGACGATCGCACCCCCGCCCGCAGCCCCGGCTCGATCTCGCCCAGATAGTCGAGTTCGGGCGCATAGAGAATATCGGGGACATAGCCGACGATCGGAACCCCGGCGCGCGTCAGCGGAGCCGTCTCGGCCGCTTCGCGCCAGTCGGGGCGGCTCGCGGGCGCATAGAGCCCCAGACTGTAGTCGGCGAGCTTGCGCGTGATCAGCGGGCCTTTGCGCGGCCGCGCGAGCAACACCGCCATGTCGGCCTCGCGCCGCGAAGGGTTGAGGAAGCCCGACGAGGCGACGAGGTCGATCTCGATTTCGGGATGCGCGGCGACGAAGCCGGCGAGGCGCGGCGCGACGAAGCTGCCGCCGAAGCCTTCGGAGACGCTGATCCGCAGCTGCCCCGTCAGCGCGAAGCCGCCTTCGCCGCCGGCGTGGATGCGCGCCGCCGCGGCCGCCATCGCCTCGGCGTGCGGGACGAGCGCCCGCCCCGCTGCGGTGAGAACGAATCCCGCCGGCGCGCGTTCGAACAGCGTCTGTTGCAGCTCGGCCTCGAGCCCGCTCACGCGCCGGCTGACGGTCGTGGGATCGACGTGGAGCGACTGCGCTGCCCGGGCAAGCGTGCCGTGCCGCGCGACCGACAGGAAATATTGCAGCTTGTCCCAGTCCATCAGCTGCAAATATGCAGCTTCAAACTGCAAGTCTATCCCTTGCAATCGCGCCGTCCTTGGTCTGTGGCAGGGCAAAGCCTGAACGGGAGATTCGACCGATGCGACAGATCGACCATTTCATCGCCGGAGGTGCCGGTGCCGCGGCGCGCAAGGGCGCGATTTTCGACCCCAACAATGGCGGCGTGCAGGCCGAGGTCGCGCTCGGCGACGCGGCGCTGCTCGACAAAGCGGTTGCTGCGGCCAAGGGGGCGCAGCCCGCGTGGGCCGCGGTCAATCCGCAGCGCCGCGCGCGCGTGATGTTCGAGTTCAAGCGCCTCGTCGAAGCGAATATGGACGAACTCGCCGCGCTGCTGTCGAGCGAGCATGGCAAGGTCATCGCCGATGCCCGGGGCGACATCCAGCGCGGGCTGGAGGTCGTCGAATTCTGCTGCGGCATCCCGCACGTGCTGAAGGGCGAATATACGATCGGCGCCGGCCCCGGCATCGACGTCTATTCGATGCGCCAGCCGATCGGCATCGGCGTCGGCATCACCCCGTTCAACTTCCCCGCGATGATCCCGCTGTGGATGGGCGCGGTCGCGACCTCGGTCGGCAACGCCTTCATCCTGAAGCCCAGCGAGCGCGACCCGTCGGTTCCCGTCCGCCTCGCCGAACTGATGCTCGAAGCCGGAATGCCCGAAGGGATTTTCCAGGTCGTCCACGGCGACAAGGAGATGGTCGATGCGATCCTCGACCATCCCGACATCGGCGCGGTCAGCTTCGTCGGATCGTCCGACATCGCGCATTATGTCTATGAACGCGGGGTGCGCGCGGGCAAGCGCGTGCAGGCGATGGGCGGCGCCAAGAATCACGGCATCGTCATGCCCGACGCCGACCTCGACCAGGTGGTGAGCGACCTGACCGGCGCCGCTTTCGGCTCGGCGGGCGAGCGCTGCATGGCGCTGCCGGTCGTCGTCCCGGTCGGCGAGGACACCGCCGAGCGACTGCGCGCCAAGCTCGTTCCCGCGATCGAGGCGCTGCGCGTCGGGGTCTCGACCGATGCCGAGGCGCATTACGGCCCGGTGGTGACCGCCGCGCACAAGGAAAAGGTCGAAGGCTGGATACAAAAATGCGCCGAGGAAGGCGCCGAACTCGTCGTCGACGGCCGCGGTTTCAGCTTGCAGGGGCACGAGCAGGGCTTCTTCGTCGGCCCGACTCTCTTCGATCATGTCACCCCCGACATGGAAAGCTACAAGGAAGAGATTTTCGGCCCCGTGCTCCAGATCGTCCGCGCGCCCGATTTCGAGACCGCGCTCGAGCTGCCGTCGAAGCACCAGTACGGCAACGGCGTCGCGATCTTCACGCGCAACGGCCACGCCGCGCGTGAATTCGCCGCGCGCGTCAATGTCGGCATGGTCGGCATCAACGTGCCGATCCCGGTGCCCGTCGCCTATCATACATTCGGCGGCTGGAAGCGCTCGGCGTTCGGCGACACCAACCAGCACGGCATGGAAGGCGTCAAATTCTGGACCAAGGTCAAGACGGTGACCGCGCGCTGGCCCGACGGATCGCCCGACGGCGGCAACGCCTTCGTCATCCCGACAATGGGCTGAGCGGGCCCGCGCCGATGAAACCGGGCTGTCGCATCGCGCATTCTTCCGGCGAAGGAGAATGACGATGAAAATTCAGACCGGCGTCGCTTCAACGAAGCCCCTCCCCTTCAGGGGAGGGGTTGGGGGTGGGGGCCATCGGCCTTGCGCAAGGTTTCAAGCCCTCACCCCAACCCCTCCCCTGAAGGGGAGGGGCTTTATGTTGGCCACAGCCTTGCTTCTGGCCGCGTGCAGCGGGGGCAAGGACGAGACGCAGCCCGCCGATACAGGCGGTGAAAGCACCGCTACGCCCGGCGAACCCGCAAGCGCGGTTCCCGCCGATGCGCCGCCCGCCGACGCCGACCTCGCCTACACGCCCGACGCGTCAGCCAAGCCGCCCGCGGCGCCCGATGCGGGCATCGGCACCGGGACCAAAGCGATCCCCGCGGCAATTCAGGGACGCTGGGCGCTCAAGCCCGAAGATTGCACCGCGAAGCCCGGCACCGACCTTACCGCGCTGGTCATCGGCGCAAAGACGCTGCGCTTCTTCGAATCGGCGGGCGACCTCGCGCATGTGCGCGACCGCAGCGCGAACCGCATCGTCGCCGACTACAAGTTCAGCGGCGAAGGCGAGACATGGGACCGGCTGATGCTTCTCGGCGTCGTCGACGGCGGCAAGACGCTCGTTCGCCGCGATTATGGCGAGGGTGCGGCGGCCGAGCCGCTGCGCTATATGCGGTGCGTCGCCTGAGCGGCGGCAGGATGAAAGGGAGATAGACGATGGATATTCGCTTGCTGACGATCGCCGCCGCGCTGCCGCTGGCCGCCTGCGCGGCGCCCGGCGAATCCCCCGATGACATGGGCCCGCCGCCGCCCGCCGCGATGACGTGCAACGCCGACGCGGTGCAAGGCTATGTCGGCCAGACCGCCACCCCCGATCTCGGCGCGACGATCCTCAAGGAATCGGGCGCGCGCACCCTGCGCTGGGGGCCGCCGCGTTCGGCGATGACGATGGACTATCGCCAGGACCGGCTGAACATCATGTACGACGATGCCTATAAGATTGAGAAAATCACCTGTGGCTGATCTCGGCGCGGCCGTGTCGGGCCGCCGGACCCTGTCCTCGGCATCGCCCTATGAGCCGCTCTATGGCTACAGCCGGGCGGTGCGCGTCGGCGACCGCATCGTCGTCGCGGGCACCGCGCCGATCGAACCCGACGGCACATCCACCGTGGGCGACGCGGGCGTACAGGCGGCGCGCTGCCTGACGATCATAGCGGAGGCGCTCGCCGCGCTCGGCGGTTCGCCCGCCGATGTCGTGCGCACGCGCATGTTCATCACCGACCCCGCCGACGCCGACCGCGTCGGCCGCGCGCACGGCGCGGTGTTCGGCGATATCCGGCCGGCGGCAACGATGGCCGTCGTCGCGGGCCTGCTGCGCCCCGAATGGAAAGTCGAAATCGAGGCCGAGGCCGTAATAGAGACAGGGAAATGACCGACCAGTTCCAACTCACCGAAGACCAGCTCGCCATCCAGGACATGGCGCGCAAGTTCACCGCCGATGCGATCACGCCCTTTGCGGCCGAATGGGATGAAAAGGCGCATTTTCCGCGCGACGTAATCAAGCAGGCGGCCGAGCTTGGTTTCGCGGCGATCTATGTCAGCGAGGAATCGGGCGGCATCGGGCTTGGCCGGCTCGAGGCGGCGCTGATCATGGAGGCGATGGCCTATGGCTGCCCCGCAACCAGCGCCTTCGTGTCGATCCACAATATGGCGAGCTGGATGATCGACCGCTTCGGCGGCGACGCGGTCAAGGCGAAGTTCCTGCCCGGTCTCGTCACGATGGACCATATGGCGAGCTATTGCCTCACCGAGCCCGGCTCGGGCTCCGACGCCGCGGCCTTGAAGACCACGGCGAAACTGGATGGCGACCATTATGTCGTCAACGGCACCAAGCAGTTCATTTCGGGCGCCGGGGTCAACGACCTTTATGTGACGATGGTGCGCACCGGCGAACCGGGGCCGAAGGGGATTTCGTGCCTCGTCATCGAAAAGGACATGTCCGGGGTCAGCTTCGGCGCCAAGGAGCGCAAGCTCGGCTGGAACGCATCCCCCACGGCGCAGGTGATCTTCGATAATGTGAAGGTGCCGGTCGAAAACCGCGTCGGCGCCGAGGGCGACGGCTTCCGCTTCGCGATGGCGGGGCTCGACGGCGGACGGCTCAATATCGGCGCCTGCTCGCTCGGCGGTGCGCAGCGCTGCCTCGACGAGGCGCTTCGCTATACCAAGGAGCGCCAGCAGTTCGGCCAGCCGATTTCCGATTTCCAGAACACCCAGTTCATGCTCGCCGACATGGCGACCGACCTCGAGGCGGCGCGCGCGCTCCTCTATATGGCGGCGGCGAAGGTCACCACGAACGCCCCCGACAAGTCGCGCTTTTCGGCGATGGCAAAACGGCTCGCGACCGACAATGGCAGCCAGATCGTCAACGACGCGCTCCAGCTGTTCGGCGGCTATGGCTATCTGAAGGATTATCCGATCGAGCGCTTCTGGCGCGACCTGCGCGTCCATTCGATCCTCGAGGGGACGAACCAGGTCATGCGAATGATCGTCGGAAGGGACCTGCTGCGCCAATGACCGAAGATGTTCTGATCTCGACCGACGGCCATGCCGGTCGCCTGTCGCTCAATCGTCCGAAGGCGATCCACGCGCTCAACCTGCCGATGTGCCGGGCGATGATCAATGCGCTGCTCGAATGGCGCGATGACGAGGCCGTCGAGGCGGTCATCATCGAGCATAGCGAGGGACGCGGCTTCTGCGCCGGCGGCGACATCCGGATGCTCGCGGAAAGCGGCGCGAAGGACGGCGCCGAGGCGCGCGCCTTTTTCCACACCGAATATCGGCTCAACCATTTGCTCTTCACCTATGAAAGGCCTGTCGTCGCCTTCATGGACGGCATCACGATGGGCGGCGGGGTCGGCATTTCGCAGCCGGCGAAATATCGCGTCGCGACCGAGCATACGCGCTTCGCGATGCCCGAGACGGGGATCGGCCTTTTCCCCGACGTCGGCGGCGGCTGGTATCTGCCGCGGCTCGAAGGGCGCGTCGGCCAATATCTCGCGCTCACCGGCGCACGGCTCGACGGCGCCGAATGTCTCGCGCTCGGCATCGCCACCCATTATCTGCCGTCCGAAAAGCTCGCCGAAGCGAAGACGCGCATCGCGGCGCATCCGGGCCGCATCGGCGGCATCCTGGGCGAGCTGTCGGTCACCGCGCCGCACGCGGCGGTGATGGATCATCTCGACAAGATCAACCGTCTGTTCGCGAGCGACCGTTATGAGGACATTCTCGCCGCGCTCGAAGCTGACGGCTCGGAATGGACGCAAAAGGAGCGCGACACGCTCGGCACCAAGTCGCCGCAGACGTGCAAGGTCGCGCTGCGGCAGCTGAAGGAAGGCGCGGCGATGCCCGACTTCGCCGCCGAGATGGTGCAGGAATATGCGATCGGGGCGCGCGTCGTCGCGATGCACGACTTCCTCGAAGGCGTGCGCGCGCTGATTATCGACAAGGACAACAGCCCCAAATGGGACCCGCCGACCCCCGAGGCGGTCAGCGACGAATGGATCGACGCGATCTTCGCGCCGCTGCCCGACGATGAAAAATGGACCCCGCTCACCTAATTTCGTCGCCCCGGACTTGATCCGGGGTCCAGTCGGCCTCGCTGGAATAGATGCCGGATCAACTCCGGCATGACGATCATCAGGAGATCATCAGAATGACCTACGAAACCATTCTCGTCGAACAGCGCGGCGCCGTCACGCTCGTCACGCTCAACCGCCCGCAGGCGCTGAACGCGCTCAATTCGGGCGTTCTCGACGAGCTGATCGCCGCGTTCGCCGCGTTCGAGGCCGACCCCGGCCAGCGCTGCGCGGTGCTCACCGGATCGGGCGACAAGGCGTTCGCCGCCGGCGCCGACATCAAGGAGATGGCCGACAAGCCCGCCGCCGATTTCTATCTCGAGGACTTTTTCTCGAAATGGACGAGCGATTTCGTGAAAAAGGTGAGGAAGCCGTGGATCGCGGCGGTCAACGGTTTTGCGCTCGGCGGCGGATGCGAGCTTGCGATGATGGCCGATTTCATCATCGCGAGCGAAAAGGCGAAGTTCGGCCAGCCCGAAATCAAGCTCGGCGTTGCCCCCGGCATGGGCGGGTCGCAGCGGCTGACACGCGCGGTCGGCAAGGCGAAGGCGATGGAAATGTGCCTGACCGGCCGTATGATGGACGCCGCCGAAGCCGAGCGTTCGGGCCTCGTCGCGCGCGTTGTTCCGCATGAGACACTGGTCGACGAAGCGGTGAAGACCGCGACCACGATCGCAAGCATGCCGCCGATGGCCGCGATGGTGAACAAGGACATGGTCAACGCCGCCTTTGAAACGACGCTCGATCAGGGGCTGATCTACGAACGCCGCCTGTTCCAGATTCTCGCCGCGACCGAGGACAAGGCCGAGGGCATGGCAGCCTTCATCGGGAAACGCGAAGGCGTGTGGAAGGGGCGGTGATCGTCGCACTCGCTCTGTTCGGCGCAGGAGCGCTATTCTGCTGGTTGGCGCTCCTCGGCTGGCGCCATCGCAGCGAGGACAGCATCAGCCTTCTGGAAGCGGGGATTCTCAAAGCGACCGGTGAAGAACCTTTGCCGCTGACCCGTTTCGACCGCTGGCTCCAACGCTTTCAGCTTGTGATGATGACCGCCTTCGGATCTCTCATGGTCCTGCTCGGCGGCTACGGATTTTTCTCGGAATTAGGTGCACTATGAAAATTGCATTCATCGGACTCGGCAATATGGGCGGCGGCATGGCCGCGAATCTGGCGAAAGCCGGACATGAGGTCCGCGCCTTCGATCTCAGCGAAGAAGCGCTCGCGCGCGCCGTCGAGGCGGGCTGCCAGCGCGCCGCATCGGCGGCCGAGGCCGTCATCGGCGCCGAAGCTGTCGTGACGATGCTCCCCGCGGGCAAGCATGTCGCCTCGGTCTATGAAGGCGATGTCTTCCCGAACGCGGCGCCAGGCACCTTGCTCCTCGATTGTTCGACGATCGACGTCGCAACTGCCCGCGCCAATATCGAGGCGGCGACCGCCAAGGGTCTTCTCGCCGTCGATGCACCGGTATCGGGCGGTATCGCCGCGGCGAACGCTGGCACCCTGACCTTCATGGTCGGCGGCACCGACGACGGCTTTGCGCGCGCCGAACCGATCCTCGCGAAGATGGGCAAGGCGGTGATCCACGCGGGCGACGCGGGCGCGGGGCAGGCGGCGAAAATCTGCAATAATATGCTGCTCGGCGCCTCGATGATCGCGACCTGCGAAACGCTCGCGCTCGCGCAGAAGTTGGGGCTCGACCCGCAGAAATTCTTCGACATCGCCAGCGTCTCGTCGGGACAATGCTGGTCGCTGACGAGCTATGCGCCGCTCCCCGGCGTGGGGCCGACGACGCCCGCCGACAATGACTATAAGGGTGGTTTTGCCGCGGCGCTGATGCTCAAGGATCTGCGCCTCGCGATGGAAGCCGCGGCGAGCGTCGACGCCGACGTCCCGATGGGCAGCCGCGCGCGCGAGCTTTACGAAGCCTTCGTCGCGGCCGACGAGGGCGGCCATGATTTTTCGGCGATCATCCGGACCTTGCAGGGCTGAATCGTCTCGCGTGCTTCCGCGCCCCCTGTTCGTCACCCCGGACTTGATCCGGGGTCCATTCACGCCGCCGTCGGGAAAAATGGATCCCGGATCAAGTCCGGGATGACGATGATATGCCAGGGTGGCTGTTGATCGATGGCCGATCGCGCACGGCGACGGCCTCAATAAAAATCCGCCGTCTCGCCGCCGTCGCGGCGCGCGCTGCGGTGCACCTGTTTCGGAGCCTTCGCGTCGCCGCTGCGGACTTCGAGCTTGCCGTTCACCCGCCGCACCTCGGCCGGTGCGACGATACGCGCGCGCGCGACGCCGACCGCGCTCGCCTGCGGCGCCGGCGCGGCGGCGGGTGCGGCGGTGAGCAGCAGGAGGGCGGCGGCAAGGGGCATGGCGTCCATGCTCTGCCCTAACGGCGGGTCTTGCCAGCGCTTTAACCGTGAATCGCAACTTTCCGCCCACGCCGGACGCGCAGCACCCTCAAAAGAAGGGCCGGCTGCCCCGCATCGGGACGATATCAAGCCCCTCCCCTGAAGGGAGACGGAGAAAGGCGGTCCAACGCGCCATCAAATTTGAGTGAAGCCCTTGCAAGGGCTGGTGTGTCCCCGCGAAGGCGGGGACCCATCTCCGGCCGGTTCGAGATGGCGCCGACAGGCGATGGGCTCCCGCCTTCGCGGGAGCACACTCGTTTCAATGAAGGTGATCAATGCTCTAGAAGCCGGCCTTCGCCGCGGCCTTTTCCTGGAGCAGCGGCGCCACGGTGAAGCCGTGCTTTTCCAGCGCCGCGGCGATCTTGTCGGTGCCTTCGAGCCCCGCCCAGAACATCGGGCCGCCGCGGTAGACCGGCCAGCCATAGCCATAGATCCATACGACATCGATGTCGCTCGCGCGCTGCGCCTTGCCCTCGGCGAGGATCAGCGCGCCCTCGTTGACCATCGGATAGAGGGTGCGCTCAACGATTTCCTGGTCGCTGATCTCGCGCTTTTCGACCCCGGCCTTCTGGCGGAATTCCTCGATGATCTCGGCGACGCGCGGGCTTTCCGACGGGTTGCGCTTGTCGTCATAATCGTAAAAACCCGCCTGCTTCTTCTGGCCCCAGCGGCCCTCGGCGCACAGTGCGTCGCGGATGCTTTCGATCCGGTTGGGGTCGCGGTGCCAGCCGATATCGACACCGGCGAGGTCGCTCATCTGGAACGGCCCCATCGGCATGCCGAAATCGACATGCACCTTGTCGATCTGCGCCGGAGTCGCGCCTTCGAGGAGCAGCTTCTGCGCCTCGATCTGGCGCGGCGCCAGCATGCGGTTGCCGATGAAACCGTGGCAGACGCCCGCGACCACCGCGACCTTGCCGATTTTCTTGCCGATCGCCATCGCGGTCGCGAGCACATCGTCGGCGGTCTTGTCGCCGCGCACGACCTCGAGCAGCTTCATCACATTGGCGGGCGAGAAAAAGTGCATGCCGAGCACGTCGCCGGGCCGGCCGGTCGAGGCGGCGATCTCGTTGACGTCGAGATAGGAGGTGTTCGACGCGAGGATCGCGCCGGGCTTGGCTATTTGATCGAGCTTGCCGAAAATCTCTTTCTTGACGTCCATATTCTCATAGACCGCCTCGATGATGAGGTCGCAGTCGGCGAGCGCGTCGAGCTCGAGCGATGGCGTGATCAGCCCCATCATCGACTCGACCTGCTCGGGCTTGAAGCGGCCCTTTGCGGCGCTCGCGTCGTAATTCTTGCGCACCACGCCGAGGCCGCGGTCGAGCGCCTCCTGCTGCATCTCGACGATCGTGCAGGGAAAGCCCTTTTGCAGAAAGTTCATCATGATGCCGCCGCCCATCGTGCCGGCGCCGATGATGCCGACCTTCTTCACGTCGCGCAGCTTGATGTCCTTGGACAGGCCGTCGATCTTCGCGGCCTGGCGTTCGGCGAAAAAGATGTGGCGCTGCGCCGCCGACTGGCTGCCCATCATCAGCTTCATGAATTCCTGGCGCTCGAAGGCGAGCCCTTCCTCGAAGGGCAGGCGCGTCGCCGCTTCGACGCAAGCAAGATTGGCGTAGGGCGCATCGAAACCGCGCCAGCGCTTGGCGTTCTTCGCCTTCAGCTGCTCGATCACGCCGACGTCACCGAACACCTTGCGCTCGCGCGTCGGACGCGGGCCGTCGGCGATCTTCGCGCGCGCAAAGGCGATCGCGTCGGCGGCGAGGCTGTCCTCGCCCGCGAGCTCGTCGACGAGGCCCATCTCCTTCGCCTTGGGCGCCGGCACGGGATTGCCGAGCGAGGTCATCGTCGCCGCCGCCTCGACCCCGACGACGCGCGGCAGGCGCTGCGTGCCGCCGGCGCCGGGCAGCAGGCCGAGCTTGACTTCGGGCACGCCGAGCTTCGCCGAGGGCACCGCGACGCGATAATGACAGACGAGCGCGGTTTCGAGCCCGCCGCCGAGCGCCGTGCCGTGGATCGCCGCGACGACGGGCTTCGACGCCGCCTCGATCATGTTGAGCACCGCGTTGAAATCGGGGCCGCGCGGCGGCTTGCCGAATTCGCTGATGTCGGCGCCGGCGATGAAGGTGCCGCCGTCGCAGCGCAGCACGATCGCCTTCACGCCATCGTCGGCGAGCGCAGCCTCGAAATTGTCCTTCAGCCCCTGCCGGACGTGCCACGACAGCGCGTTGACCGGGGGGTTATTGACGATGATGACGGCGACGTCGCCGTCCTTCTGCATCGTGACGGAGATGGGGGTTTCATCGGACATTTCAGTCTCCTTGATCAAAACCCCGTTCGCATCGAGCGAAGTCGAGATGCCCATCGGCGGTGCACGCCTTCCGGGGGTCTCGACTTCGCTCGACACGAACGGGAAGAGAGGGTTTCATTTTTCAATCGTCGATCGCGGCGTGGACGAGCGTCTTGACCTCGCGCCGCACGGGATAGGTCGAAGAGGGCATGAGCTGGGTCATGAACACCATGCAGATCTCCTCGACCGGATCGACGAAGAAGCCGGTCGAGAACATCCCGCCCCAATAGAAATCGCCCGCCGAGCCCGGGATGCCCGCGCGTGCGGGATCGAGCGTCACGGCGAAGCCGAGCCCGAAGCCGACCCCGGCATTTTCGTCCTCGCTGAAGATGCCGACGCTATGCTGGGTCAAATCGCCGCCGCCGACGAGATGGTTCGACGTCATCAGGTCGAGCGTCTTGCGGCTGACGATCCGCACATCGCCCAGCTTGCCGCCACCGAGCAGCATCAGACAGAAGCGGTGATAGTCGGCGAGCGTCGAGACGAGCCCGCCGCCGCCCGAATGGAAGCTGCGGTCCTTGGCCCAGCGGCTGCGGTCGCCGGCGTCGAATTGCTTCATCTTCTCGCGGGGGTCGAAGGCATAGCAGTCGGTCAGGCGATGCAGCTGGTCGGCGGGCACCTTGAAACCCGTGTCGACCATGCCGAGCGGGGCGAAGATGCGGTCGTGCAAGACCTGTGCAAAGGGTTTGCCCTCGATGCGCTCGATCACCGCGCCGAGCACGTCGGTCGCCATCGAATAATTCCAGTGCGCGCCGGGGTCGAACTGCAGCGGGATTTTCGCGAGGCTCTCGATGAAGCTGTCCATCGTATAGTCGGCGTCGAAATCGTCGATCTTCGTCTTGCGATAGGCGGCGTCGACCGGGGTGCGCTCCTGGAAGCTGTAGGTCAGCCCCGATGTGTGGCGCAGCAGGTCGAGCATCAGCACCGGGCGCGCCGGCGCGCGGGTCAGGAAGGGGACGTTGCCGCCGCCGGCGACGAACACGCCGGTGTCCTTGAACTCGGGGCAATATTTGACGAGCGGGTCGCTCAGCGCAACCTTGCCCTCTTCGAGCAGCATCATGAAGGCGATGCTCGTGACCGGCTTGGTCATGCTCGCGATGCGGAAGATCGCATCCTCTTTCAGCGCTTCGCCCGGCCGCGCGTCGCCAATGCACGACAGATGCGCGAGCTCGCCGCGCCGCGACACCAAAGTCGCGGCATGGGGCAACCGGCCACTATCGACATATTTGGCGCCGAGAAAGGCGGGAATGCGGTCAAGCCGCGCGGTGTCGAATCCGTGGGTCATTCAGTGTCCTGCCTTAAAGCGCGTCATTTCCGATTGAAAAGCCGTGGACACGGCTATTATCGGATCCTGTCGTTCCAAAGCCATCCCCGCACTAATGCGACGTCTGGCCGAGCAGCTGGCGCGTCACCGGGTGCGAGCTGGTGAGGCCGCCGTCGACCGCGATCGCCTGTCCGTTGACATAGCTCGCCTCGTCGCTCGCGAGGAAGAGCGCGACATTGGCAAGCTCCTCGGGCTGGCCCGCGCGCTTCAGCGGATTGAGCTGACCAATCTTGTGCGTCACGCCCTTTTCCTTTGCATAGTCGAAGGTCGGGCGCGTCATGCCGGTTTCAGTGAGGCCGGGGCAGATCGCGTTGACGCGGACATTGGCGGTCGTCATCTGCTGTGCCGCGGTCCTGGCGAGGTTGATCACCCCCGCTTTCGACGCCGAATAGGCGGCGGGGCCCGCGCCCGAATTGAGCCCCGCGACGCTCGCGGTCAGCACGATCGCGCCGCCGCGGCCCTGATCGACCATCGCCTTGCCCGCATGCTTCACCATCAGCGCCGGGCCGATCAGATTGACGCGCAGCGTCTCCGCCCAGCCCTCGGGCGTGATGTCGAAAATGCCGCCCATATCGCCGATGATCCCGGCGTTGGCGAAGGCGATGTCGAGCCCGCCGTAGGTGCCCTGCGCGGCCGCGACGAGCTTGGCGACGTCGGCTTCGATCCCGGCGTCGATCTCGAGCGCGACGACCTCGCCGCCGGCATCCTTCACGGCCGCTGCGGTATCGTGGACCGCCGCCGTCTTGTCGCCGATGACGAGCCGCGCGCCCTCGGCGGCGAAGCGCAGCGCGCTTGCGCGGCCGATGCCCGAACCTGCACCCGTGATGATCGCGATCTTGCCGTCCAATGCGCCCATCATGCGCCTCCCGAAATCGTGGCGCCGCCATCGCAGACGATGGTCTGGCCGGTTGTGAATGCCCCCGCCTTCGATGCGAGGAAGACCGCGGCGCCCGCGATCTCGTACGGTTCGCCGATGCGCTTGAGGCACGCCGCGGCGGTCGAACGCTCAAGCGTTTCGGGATTTTCCCACAGTGCGCGCGCCATGTCGGTGCGGATGAGGCCCGGCGCGATGCAATTGACGCGCACGCCGCTTGTCCCGAACTCGACCGCGAAATTGCGCGCCATCTGCATGTCGGCGGCCTTCGAGATGCAATAGGCACCGATGATCGGCGATCCCTTGAGCCCGCCGATCGAACTGATGATCGTGATCGCGCCGCCGCCCTGCGCGATCAGTTCGGGGGCGACCATCGAAATCAGCCAGTGATTCGACAGGATATTATTGTCCATGATCTTGCGGAACTGCTCGTCGGCGATGCCGAGACCCGGCCCATAATAAGGATTCGACGCGGCGTTGCAGACGAGCGTCGAGATCTTGCCGAAGGCGCGCCGCGTTTCGACGACCAGATGTTCGAGATCGTCCTTCGACGAAATGTTCGCCGCGACCGCGATCGCGGTGCCCGGCCCATGCTTCGCGTTGATCGCGGCGGCGGTTTCGTCGCACGCGTCCTGCTTGCGGCTCGAGATCACGACCTTCGCGCCCTGCTCGGCCATCGCCTCTGCAATCGCTTTGCCGATGCCGCGCGACGATCCGGTGATCAGCGCGACCTCGCCCGTCATGTCGAACAGCTTCATGCGCCTGCCTTTCGTGCAAAATCCCACGCGCGCTGCGCCAGCGGCCGCACGCGTTCGGACATTTCCTTGGCATGCGCCGACGAGGCGGTGCCGTCGATCACGCGCTTCTTGATGCCCTGCATGATGCCAGCGAGGCGGAAGAAATTATAGGCGAAATACCAGTTCATGTCGGGCACGCTGTCGCGCGCCGTCGCCGCGCAATAGCGCTCGACCACCTCGTCGAGTTCGGGAATGCCGAGGGCCGCGCGGTCGAGGTCCATCACCCCCGAGCGCCCGCCATTCTCGGTCACCCACGCCATCGCGACATAGGTGAAGTCGGCGAGCGGATCGCCCAGGGTCGACAGTTCCCAGTCGAGCACCGCGCGCACCTCTGCGCGGTCCTTGGCCCAGATCATATTGTCGATGCGATAGTCGCCGTGGACGACGCTGGTGCGCGTCTGTTCGGGCAGGGTCGCGGGAAGGAAGGCGATCAGCTCTTCCATCTCGTCCATCGTCTCGGTTTCGGAGAGCCTGTACTGCTTCGTCCAGCGATCGACCTGGCGGCCGAAATAATTACCCGGCTTTCCATAATCCGACAGCCCCGCCGCTTCGATGTCGACGCCGTGCAGCGCCGCGAGCGTGTCGATCATCGCGAAATAGGTGGCGCGGCGCGTCTCGGGCATCGCGCCCGGCATCGCCCCGTCCCAGATGGTGTGCCCGTCGACCATGTCCATCACATAGAACCAGCTGCCGACGACATCCTCGTCGGTGCACAGCCCATATTGGCGCGCGACGGGAAAGCCCATTCTGTGCAGCCCCGCCTGCACCTTATACTCGCGATCGACCGCGTGGGCGGAGGGGAGCAGCTTGCCGAAGGGCTTGCGCCGCAGGACATAGTTTCCGGAAGGGGCCGAAATCTTGTAGGTCGGGTTCGACTGGCCGCCGGCGAACTTGCTCTGCGTCAGCGGCCCCTCGAAACCCTCGACATTCGCCTCCATCCACGTGGTCAGCTTCGCTTCGTCGAGGATGTCGGCGCCCTCGGGCGCGACGGTCCCCGAAAACAGCTTCTGTGCGTCGATGCTCATTGGTCGAATACGATCACCGACCGCGCGGAATCGCCCTTCTTCATCTTGTCGAAGCCTTCGTTGATCTTCTCGAGCGGGATCGTTTCGGCGACGATCGAATCGAGGTCGAGCAGCCCGCGCAGATAGAAATCGACGAGGCGCGGGATATCGACCGGGAAACGGTTGCCGCCCATGATCGCGCCCTGGAGCTTCTTGCCCGAAAGCAGGTCCATCGCGCCAAGCCCGACCTTCTCGGCGAGCGGCATCATGCCGAGGATCGTCGCGGTGCCGCCGCGGCGCAGCGAGGCGACCGCAAGGCTCGCCGAGGCCGGACGCCCGACGGCTTCGATCGCATGATCGACCCCGCCCTTGGTCAGCTCAATAATCTGCTTCGCGGCATCGTCGGCGAGCGCGTCGACGGTATCGGTCGCGCCCAGCTTTTCGGCGAGCGCGCGCTTTTCGGGTACCGGGTCGGCGGCGATGATGCGCCCCGCGCCGGCGATCTTCGCCGCGTTGATCGTCGCGAGCCCGACGCCGCCGCAGCCGACGACCGCGACCGTCTCGCCCGGCGTCACCTTGCACGCGTTGAAGATGGTCCCGGCGCCGGTCGTCACCGCGCAGCCGATCACCGCGGCACGGTCGAGCGGCATGTCGGGGTCGATCGCGACGCACGCATGTTCGTGGACGAGCATCACTTCGGAAAAGGCGCTGAGGTTGAGCATCTGGTGAACGATGCTGCCGTCGGGGCGCGTGATGCGCGGCGGCTCGCCCGGCGCGCGCCGCGTGTCGCCGCCCATGCACAGCGACATGCGCCCGGTGACGCAGAACTCGCAGTGGCCGCAAAAGGCGGAGAGGCAGGTGACGACCGCGTCGCCGGGCTTCACCGTGCGCACCTCGCTGCCGACCGCCTCGACGATCCCCGCGGCCTCGTGGCCCGGGATCGCGGGCAGCGGGTGTGGATAGGCGCCGTCGATGAAGTGCAGGTCCGAATGGCACAGGCCGCACGCGGCGGTGCGGATGCGCACCTCGTGCGGGCCCGGCTTGTCGACGACGACGTCTTCGACGACGAGCGGCTTGCCGGGTTCGATCAGGACAGCGGCTTTGGTCATGACATTTCCTTCAAAACCGTTCGCCCCGAGCTTGTCGAAGGGCCGTTCTTCCCTTGTCTTCCCGAAAGAAAGAACGGTGTTCCGACAGGCTCAGCACGAACGGGGCAAAACTCAGCGCGAAACCCCGACATCGCCCGACGAAAAGCCGGGGTCGCTGGCGGGGGCGTGCTTGGCGAGTTCGATCCGCGCAATCGCGCGCGCGTGGACTTCGTCGGGACCGTCGGCAAGCCGCAAGGTCCGCTGGTGCGCATAGGCGCTCGCGAGACCGAAATCGTCGCTGACGCCGCCGCCGCCGTGCGCCTGGATCGCGTCGTCGATGATCTTGAGCGCCATATTCGGCGCCTGCACCTTGATCGCCGCGATCTCGGCCGCAGCCGCCTTGTTGCCGACCTTGTCCATCATGTCGGCGGCCTTGAGGCAGAGGAGGCGGGTCATCTCGATGTCGATGCGCGCGCGCGCGATCCGCTGTTCCCAGATGCTGTGCTCGGCGATCGTCTTGCCAAAGGCGACGCGCGACTGGAGCCGCTTGCACATCTTTTCGAGCGCCTCCTCGGCAACGCCGATCGTGCGCATGCAGTGGTGGATGCGCCCCGGCCCGAGTCGGCCCTGCGCGATCTCGAACCCGCGGCCCTCGCCGAGCAGCATCGCATCCTCGGCATTGACGCGCACGTCCTTCAGCTCGACCTCCATATGGCCGTGCGGGGCGTCGTCATAGCCGAAGACCGGCAGGTGGCGCAGGATCTTGATCCCCGGCGTGTCCATCGGCACGGCGAGCATCGACTGCTGCTGGTGGCGCTTGGCGCCGAGGTCGGTCTTGCCCATCACGATCGCCACCGCGCAGCGCGGATCGCCGACCCCCGACGACCACCATTTGCGGCCATTGATCACATAGTCGTCGCCGTCGCGCTCGATCCGCGTCTCGATGTTGGTCGCGTCGGACGACGCGACCGCGGGCTCGGTCATCAGGAAGGCTGAGCGAATCTCGCCATTCATCAGCGGCTTCAGCCATTTTTCCTTCTGCGCCGCGGTGCCGTAGCGATGGAAGACTTCCATGTTGCCGGTGTCGGGCGCCGAGCAGTTGAACACCTCGCTCGCGAAGCCGACGCGGCCCATTTCCTCGGCGCACAGCGCATATTCGAGGTTGGTGAGCCCCGGTCCCTCGAACGCGATCGTCTCGTCGACATGGTGATGCGCGGCGCTGCGCGGCGGCATGAACAGGTTCCAGATGCCCGCGGCCTTCGCCTCGGCCTTCAGCTCCTCGACGATCGGGATGACTTTCCAGCGCTCGCCGCTCGCATCCTGCTCCTTATAGGTCGGGACCGCGGGGCGCACCTTGCGCTCGATGAAGTCCCGCACGCGGCCCTGCCAGTGCTTCTGCCGCTCGGTGAGGTCGAAATCCATCGCTGCATCCTTTCCCTTTACGTTCACGTAAACCCTAGAACCGATTCGGGCGCCTTGCCAAGCCCTGCGGCACAGAAAATTGCCGGCGCCGGCGCGCCGGCGCAATCTTCCGCTACGGCCGCTGCCCTTCGCTATCGCCCCGCTGTTGCAGGGTCGAGGCCAGCGCGGCGAGCCGTGCTTCGTGACTCGCCCGGTCGATCGCGTAGCGGCGCAGTCCGATCGTCGCCATGATCCCGATCAAAATCATCAGCCCGGCGAAAATCCACGCCATCGTCGCCGCATCGCGCGCGGGCCAGTCCTCGGGCCGCAGCCGGTCGCTCAGCCCGACATAGGCGACGAGCTGGCCGACGAGGAAGATGCCGAGCGCCTGCCCGAATTTCTGCACCATCAGATAGCCGGCGAAAAAGACACCTTCGATTCGCGTGCCATGATCGACCTCGTGCGCCTCGACGATTTCGGCGACCATGGACGAGGTCGAGATGGTCGCGACGATCAGCCCGAATAGCGACGTCGTCTGGAGCGACAGCAGCAACGCCATCGAGGTCCAGCTGCCGAGTTCGGGCCACCAGCCGAGGTTGCGCGCGGCATAGGGCAGAAAGGCGATCGCCCCGCTTGCGAGCGCCGCGCCGATCGCGCTGTCGCGCTTGCCGAAACGGCGATGCGCATGGCCGACGACGGCGAAGGCGCCGAATACCGCGACCGCAAGGCCGGCGGGATACCAGGCGAGCTGCGCGTCGCTCATCTGCCACACATAGAGCATCATATAATTGGTCGAGGCGATCGTCGTCGCATAGGCGGTGGTGACGAACAGCGCGCCGCTGACCAGCGCGACGAAGGCGGGGTTGCGAAAGGCGAGCGCGATGTCGGCGAGCATCGCCTTGCTGTGGTGCGCGGCGGGCGGCGGCGGGGGCAGCGCCAGGATGCGCCGCTGCTGGCCGAACGCCGAGCCGAGCGTCGAGACGAGGATCAGGGTCGCGCCGAACAGGCCGAAGGCGGAATAGCCCGACGGGTCGAGCAGCCCGTTCGTCGCCGGGTCGTCCGATTTCAGGAAATAGCCGTAAGCGAGCGCGACCGCGAGCAGCCCGCCGAGCCAGCCGAACAGGAAGCGAAAGCGCATCAGCGCGGTGCGCTCGTCATAATCGCGCGTCAGTTCGGCGACGAGCGAGATCGACGGAATCTCGCATGCGGAAACGAGGATGCGCACTGCCACGACGTTGAGGAACAGGCCGAACGCCGTGTGCCGCGCGACGTCGGGCGACATCCAGAGGAGGGCCCATGCGATCGCCATCGGCAGCGCGGCGCCATAGAGCCACGGCAGCCGCCGACCGAGCCGGGTGCGCGTCGCGTCGGAGAGGCGCCCGATCAGCGGATCGACCATCGCGTCGATCGCCATCGCCCCGATCAGCACCAGCGACACCACGCGCGGATCGAACCCCAGCACCTGGTTGTAATAGATCATGAAGAAGGTGGTGAGCCCCGACTCCTTGATCCCCAAGGTGACGCTGCCCAGCCCGTGCGCGGCCTTGATCCGCGTCGGCAACCGTCCGGGGAGCGCGGACGCCGCCGTCATCGCGGGTCGTCCGCAGGCGCGAGCGCGAGCGCGGCGACGCGCGCTTCATGGTCCTCGCGATTGATCGGATAGTGACGAAAGATCAGCGACGAGACGATCGCGAAGAGGATCACCAGCACGCAATAATAGAGCGAGAAATTGTCGACGACCGACTCGGGCACCTTCGCGGGATCGGCCTTTTCGGGGATGCCGGCGATGTCGACGAGCAGCCCGGTGACGAAGATGCCGAGCCCCGTCGCACATTTCTGCATGAAGAAATTGCCCGCGAAGAACGTCCCTTCGCTGCGGCGTCCGGTCTGCACCTCGGACGCCTCGACGATATCGGCGATCATCGACCCGCCCGAAATCATCACCGAGACGCTGAACAGGTTCGCAAGAAAGAAAAAGGCGAACAGCCCCGCGGTCGAGGCCGCGCTGCCTTCGGTGGGCCACAGGTCGAAATGGCGCAGCAGGAAGGGCGTCACCCAAAAGGCCATGCCGATCAGCCCGCCGCCGATCGCGGTGGCGCGCTTGCCGAAAAGCCGGTGCGCCGGCCCGATCAGCAGGAAGGTGCCGATCACGCTCGCGAACAGCACCCACGGATAGAGCATGAAAGCCTCCGGCGTGAAGCGCCAGATGAACAGGTAGAGATAGTTGGAGATCGAAAAGGTGATGCCCTGGCTCGTATAGGCGATCGCGCCCGCGGCGAGCAGGACGAGAAAGGCGGGATGCGACAGCGACTCGCGAATCTCGCGGAAGGCGGTGCCGATGCTGAACGCCGACGGCTGGCGGTCGGGCCAGCGCGCTGCCCAGCGATGCTGGCCCGCGGCCGAAATCAGCACGGTTGCGGCCATCAGCAGCCCGCCGAACAGCCCATATTGACAATAGCCCTCGACCTTCAGCATCGAGCCGGCGAGGAAGATGTCGTAAGCGAGGAAGAGCATCAACAGTCCGCCCGCCCAGCCGAACAGATAACGGTAGCGCATCAACGTCGTCCGCTCGTCGTAATCGCGCGTCAATTCGGGAAGCAGCGCGACCGACGGCACCTCGCAGCACGACACGAGGCTGCGCACGATCACCGCAACGACGACGAGGTGCCAGAAGCCCGGAGTCCCGTCGGCGCCCGGGGTCCACAGCGCGAACCAGGCAAAGGCGAGCGGGACCGGCGCGAGGTAGAGCCACGGCAGCCGCCGGCCCCAGCGCGTGTGCGTCTGGTCGGAGAGATAGCCGATCACCGGATCGACGAACGCATCGAGGACGAGCGCGAGCATCAGCGCAAAGCTCACCAGCTTCGCATCCATCCCGAGAACCTGATTGTAGAACAGCAGCAGGAAGGTCGAAAAGCCGTTGTCCTTCACGCCATAGGCGATGCTGCCGAGGCCGTGGAACATCTTGAGGCGCAGCGGCAGGCGCGCCGGCGCCACCGCGGCAGCGGTCACGCGGATGCCCCGGCCTTGGCGGCATCCTCCATGGCAACCAGCGCGTCGAACAGGCCCGGGGCTTCGGGGTCCCAGGCATGGCGCTGGCCGATCGTCAGCCCGCCGTCGACGAGCATGTGCGTGCCCGTCATGAAGCTCGCCTCGTCGCTCGCGAGATAGGCGACGGCGTTCGCAATATCCTCCGGCTGGCCGCCGCGCGCGACCGGCTGCGCGTGCGCGCTCATGTCGGCGATCATCGCCTTCGCCGCATCCTTGCTCGCGTCAGGAACGTCGAGCGACGAGGTGAAGATATTGGTGTTGATGAAGCCGGGGCAGATCGCGTTCACGCGGATGCCATATTGCGCGAGGTCGGTCGCCGCGACCTTGGTGAGCTGCAGCACCCCCGCCTTCGCCACGGCATAGGCGGTCGGCGAATAGCCGGCGCCGAGCGCGGCGACGCTCGCGGTGTTGACGATGCTGGCGCCCCCGTTTTTCGTCGAGGGGCGACCCTTCATGTGCGGGCTCGCATAGCGGATGCCCATCGCGACCGACTTCAGGACCAGATTCATCGTCCAGTCCCAGCCCTCAGGGCTGATCTCGTCGATCGGGGCGCGGTCGCCGCCCGCGGCGGCATTGTTGAAGACGATGTCGATGCCGCCGCCGCGCTTCGCGGCCTCGTTCATCAGCGCTTCGATGTCCGATGCGACGGTGACGTCGCAGCGCAGGAACTCGATCCGGCCGTTCGAGGCTTCGGCGAGCGCCTTGCCGCCCGCTTCGTCGATGTCGGCGGCGAAGACATGCGCGCCCTCGCCCGCGAGTTTGAGCACCGCCGCCTTGCCGATACCCGATGCCGCGCCGGTGACCACGGCGACCTTGCCTGCGAATCGCATCTTCCTTGCTCCCGTTTTCTTTTGCCACTCAGCTTAGGCGCGCTGCGGGGCGCGTCAACGCCCGGCAATCCGACGCTACGGCGCCGTAGCGGCAGGTCGGGCCGCCCAAGTTGACGCTTGCGTAAACTTGTCGACTCCCCTTAATTTGCTCGCCGGAAGAGGAGCCCTTGCGATGAGCGATCTGGATGCTTTCCGCGCCGAAGTGCGCAGCTGGCTGGAAGCCAATTGTCCCCCCGAAATGCGCGAACCCGTCCGCGACGAGGACGATGTCTGCTGGGGCGGGCGCAAGTTCAAATTCAAGAACGAGGCCCAGAAGCTGTGGCTCGATCGCTGCGTCGAGAAGGGCTATACCGTGCCCGACTGGCCCAAACCCTATGGCGGCGCCGGCCTCAGCCCCGAACAGACCAAGATCCTCAAGCAGGAAATGGCGCGGATCAATGCCCGCCCGCCGCTCCAGAGCTTTGGCATCTGGATGCTCGGCCCCGCGCTGCTCAAATTCGGCACCGAAGAGCAAAAGGTCCATTATCTGAACCAGATCGCGCGCGGCGAGGTTCGCTGGTGCCAGGGCTATTCGGAACCCGGATCGGGCAGCGACCTCGTTTCCCTGCAAACCTATGGTGACGATCAGGGCGACCACTGGGTCGTCAACGGCTCGAAAATCTGGACGAGCTACGCCGACAAGGCCGACTGGATCTTCTGCCTCGTCCGCACCGACAAGACGAATAAATATCAGGGCATCACCTTCATGCTCTTCGACATGGAGAGCCCCGGAGTTTCGACCAAGCCGATCCTGCTGATCAGCGGCAACAGCCCCTTTTGCGAAACCTTCTTCGACGATGTGAAGGTACCCAAGGACCAGTTCGTCGGCGAGGTCAATCGCGGCTGGGACGTCGCCAAATATCTTCTCGGCCACGAACGCGAGATGATCTCGGGCGGCGGCGCCGGCGGCGACATGCTGAGCATCGGCGCGCTGTTCGCGAAATCGCTCGGCAAGAATGAAGCGGGCGAACTCGACGATCCGATCCTGCGCGCCGAAATGGCGGCGTTCGACACCGAGGTCTTTGCCTATCGCGCGATGGGCGAGCGCTTCATGGACATGTGGAAGACCGGCCGCGCGCATCCCGCGAGCTCGAACATGATGAAATATGTCGGCACCGAGCTCAACAAGCGCCGCTACGAGCTCGTCATGTCGGGCGGCGGCAGCGAAGCGCTCGAATGGGACAGCGAGGAAACCAAGGGCGGAGCGCGGGCGCGCAGCTGGCTTCGCACCAAGGCCAATTCGATCGAAGGCGGGACGAGCGAAGTCATGCTCAACGTCATCGCCAAGCGTATTCTCGATTTGCCCGGAGCTTGATCCATGCCGCTGTATCACAATGACGACCAGGCGATGCTCAAGGACAGCGTCGCCCCCTTCGTGGCCGAACAGGCGCCCGTGTCGCATCTGCGCAAGCTGCGCGACGAGGCCGACGAAACCGGCTTTTCGCGCGAGCTGTGGCAACAGTTCGTCGAGATGGGCCTGCCGGGGATGCTCGTTCCCGAGAAGCATGGCGGGCTCGGCATGGGGCATATGGAGGCGGGGATCGTGCTCGAGGAGATCGGGCGCAACCTGACCCCGTCGCCCTTCCTCGCGACCAGCGTCGGTGCGGTCGCCGCGCTTGCGCAGGCGGGCGGCACGCAGGCGGGACGCTGGCTTCCCGCGATCGCGGGCGGCGAAGCGATCGTCGCGCTGGCGATCGACGAGGGGCCGAAGCACCGCCCCGACCGCGTCGCCACGACCGCGACGCGCAGCGGCAACGGCTTCCGCCTCGACGGCAAGAAGGACTTCGTGCTCCACGGCCATGTCGCCGACATGAGCATCGTATCGGCAAGGACCGACGGCGGACTCACTCTGTTCGCTGTTCCGAAAGATGCCAAGGGCGTGACCGCCGACCCGCGCCGTCTGGTCGATTCGAGCCTTGCGAGCCACGTCCGCTTCGACGGGGTCGAGCTCGACGCCGACGCCGTGATCGGCGAGGTCGATGCGGGCGAGGCGGTGCTGAACGCGCTGCTAGCCGCGACGCGCACCGGCGCCGCGGCCGAAATGGTCGGTGTCGGGCAGGGCGCGATGGACATGACCGTCAATTACCTCAAGGAACGCAAGCAATTCGGCAAACTGATCGGCGAATTCCAGGCGCTCCAGCACCGCGCCGCGCATCTCTATGGCGAGATGGAGGTCGCGCGTGCGAGCGTGATGAAGGCGCAGCAGCTCCTCGACGAAGGCAGCGAGGGCGCGAAGCTGATGGTCTCGGTCGCCAAGGCGAAAGCCGGCCGCGCCGCGAACCTCGCGGTGCGCGAAGGCGTTCAGATGCACGGCGGCATCGGCATGACCGACGAATATGACATCGGCCTCTATATGAAGCGCGACCGCGCGCTCGCCGAATTTATGGGCGACGTGCACTACCACATCGATCAGGTCGCCCGAATGAACGGTTATTGAGCATTCCAAACCCCTCCCCTTCAGGGGAGGGGCAGCGAGACTTGGGACTTGGTCCCTAGTCGCAGCGGGGTGGGCATCGACGCCTGCGCATCCTCGCGCGCCCCACCCCAACCCCTCCCCCGAAGGGGAGGGGCTATGAAAAAGGACAGCGTTATGAACCTCCAAAGCATGTTCGGTCTCGACGGCCGTGTCGCGCTCGTCACCGGCGGATCGCGCGGGATTGGCAAGATGATCGTCGAGGGCTTCCTCGCCGCGGGCGCCGCGCGCGTCTATATTTCGGCGCGCAAGGCCGAGCAGATCGAGGCCGCGGTCGCCGACTTCGACACCCGCTATCCGGGGCAGGTGATCGGGCTGCCGATCGACCTCTCGACCGTCGAGGGTTGCCGCGCGCTCGCTGCCGAGATCGGCAAGCGCGAAGACAGGCTCGACATCCTCGTCAACAATGCCGGCGCGGCGTGGGGCGAGCCCTTCGAGGGCTTCCCCGAGGCGGGCTGGGACAAGGTGATGGACATCAACGTCAAATCGCCCTTTTTTCTGACGCAGGCGCTCCACGATCTGCTCAAGGCGGCGGCGAGCGCCGACCGGCCGGCGAAGGTCATCAACATCGGCTCGATCGACGGCCTGCGGCTCAATCCGTGGGAAACCTATAGCTACCACGCATCGAAGGCGGCGATCCTCTATCTGACCAAGCGCCTCGCCGCGCGGCTCGTTCAGGACCATATCATCGTCACCGCGATCGCCCCCGGTGCCTTCCAGTCGGACATGAACAAGGCGGCGCGCGACCATGGCGATGCGGTGGCCAAAAGCATCCCGGTGAAGCGCATCGGCGTCCCCGAGGACATGGCCGGCACCGCGATCTTCCTCGCATCGAAGGCGGGCGACTATGTCGTCGGCGATACGATCGCGGTCGACGGCGGTCTCGTCCACGGCGATCTGAAGACCAGCATCGACGCCTGACCTCGCTTTCTCTCCTGTCGTCACCCCGGACTCGATCCGGGGTCCCCTACGGTGTCCGCTGGAATGGATGCCGGATCAAGTCCGGCATGACGAAGTGGAGGAAATTGACTTGCGCATCTCCGCAGTGTATTATTTCTATAACTCACCAAGGAGACATCCCATGCGCCTCGCCTATCTGATCCCACCGATGCTCCTCCTCGCCGCGTGCGGGCAGGGCGAGGACAAGAAGGACGCGACCGAAATCTCGATCAACGCGCAGGGCGACGACGGCGGGGTGAAGATCAAGACGGGGCAGGATGGCGGAAAGCTGACCATCGGCGGCAAGGACGGCGCGGCGATCAACATCAACATCCCCGATTTCGTCGACCTCGACATCGAGGGCGACTTCGACATCGACGGCGTCAAGCTCTACCCGGGCAGCACGGTGACCAGGGTCGACGTCGATGCGAGCGACAAGGGCGGCAGCGACAAGGCGACGGTCAACCTCGGCTTCACCTCCCCCGCCGCGCCCGCCAAGGCCGCCGACTGGATGGCGGGCGAGTTCGCGAAGAAGGGCGTCAAGGTCATGCGCGACGGCGACACGCTTGCGGGCAAGGACGAGGACGGCGACGATTTCACGATCAAGTTCGAGCCCGATGGCGCGACGAGCAAGGGCGTGGTGACGATCGTTTCGAACTGATCGCATCCACAATCCGTTCCCATCGAGCGAAGTCGAGATGCCCCTCGACCTTAAGCCACACCGATTGGTGTCTCGACTTCGCTCGACACGAACGGGCCACGGATGCCGCTACCCGCTGTTCCTGAGCGCCGTCGCGATCGCGTTGATCGTCAACTGGATGCCCTCGGCGATGCGCGGGTCGGTTTCGCCGGCGCGGTGGCGCTTCATCAGCTCGATCTGGAGCAGGTTGAGCGGTTCGATATAGGGCAGGCGCAGGCGGATCGACGCCTCGAGCGCGGGATTCTTCTCGAGCAATCGCGTCTGGCCGGTGATTTGCAGCAGCCCGTCATGCGCGCGATCCCAGCCGTCGCGGATCGCGGTGAAGATCGCGTCATGCCCGTCGACGTCGCTCGCGAGCGCGGCATAGCGCGCCGCGATCCCCATGTCCGACTTGGCGAGCACCATCTCCATATTGCCGAGCAGCGCGGCGAAAAAAGGCCAGCTCGCCGCCATGTCGGCGAGCAGCGCCTGATCCTCGAACGCCGCGAACGCCTCACCGGTCCCGTACCAGCCGGGCAGCATGGTGCGCGCCTGCGCCCAGCTGAACACCCAGGGGATCGCGCGCAGATCTTCGATCGCGGTGCTCTTCTTGCGGCTCGACGGGCGCGACCCGATTTTCAGCGTCGCAATCTCGGCGATCGGGGTCATCGCGCGAAAGAAATCCTTGAACGCCGGCGTGTCGTAAACGAGCCCGCGATAGGCGCCCAGCGCGCGGCCCGACAGCGCATCCATGGCCCGGGTGAAGCGGTCCGCGTCCTTCTCGCTCATCGGCTCGGGCTCGAGGCTCGCGAGCAGGCTCGCCGACACCATCGCCTCGAGGTTGGTCACAGCGCTTTCGATCGTCCCGAACTTCGCGGCGATCACCTCGCCCTGTTCGGTGATGCGGATGCGCCCCTGCACCGTGCCCGCGGGCTGGGCGCGGATCGCGGCAAAGGCGCTGCCGCCGCCGCGCCCGACCGCACCGCCGCGGCCGTGGAACAGCTGCATCGCATTGCCCGCCGCCGCGAACACCGGGGTCAGCGCCTGCGACGCCTGGTAAAGCCCCCAGGTCGAGGTCAGATAGCCGCCGTCCTTGTTCGAATCGGAATAGCCGATCATCACTTCCTGATGCCCGCGCGCCGCGACCTGCGGGCCGAGCTCGGGCATAGCGAAATAGCGCGCCATGATGTCGGGCGCACGGCTGAGGTCGTCGATTGTCTCGAACAGCGGGACGACCATCAAATTGGTCGCGCCGGCGTCGGCGCCGCCGCGCCACAGCCCCGCCTCGCGCGCCAGCACATGGACTTCGAGCAGGTCGGACAGGTCCTGCGCCATCGAGATGATCCACTGGCAGATCGTCTCGCGCCCCAGCCGTTGCCGGACCTCGGCGGCGGTGTGGATGATCGCGAGCTCGCCCGCGGTTTCCTCGCTCCACGCGTGCCACGCGGCGGCGAGCGGGCGGTCGCTCTTAAGCTCGGCGGTGAGCAATGCGACGCGCTCCGCTTCGGAGAGCGCCAGATAGTCGGCGCACACACCCGAAACGCTGAGCAACTCGGCGAGGACGCGTTCGTGGACCGCGCTGTTCTGCCGCATGTCGAGCGTCGCGAGATGGAAACCGAACACCTCGACCGCGCGGATCAGCCGGCCGAGCGCGCCGATGCTGCCGAGCTGGCCTTCGCCGCTCGCCGAAAGCCCGTTGGCGATGATGACGAGGTCGCGGCGAAAATCGGCGGGGGTCGCATAGGGCTCGCCGGCGAGCGGCGAGGGACGCGGCGGCGCCTTGCCGACGATATCGGCGTAAGTCGCCGACAGCCGCGCATAAATCCCCGACAATGCGCGACGATAGGGTTCGTCGCGGCGGCTCGGCGCGTCGTCGCCGCTCGCGTCGGCGAGCGCCTCGACCGCCTCGGGGACGGTCGCGAGGCCCGACGACACCGACAGCTCGGCGCCGAGTGCGTGCACCGCGTCGATATAATGGCCGAGCACCGCCGCGGCGTTGCGGCCGGTCGCGAGGCGCATCGTCTCGGCGGTGACGAACGGATTGCCGTCGCGGTCGCCGCCGATCCAGCTTCCGACGCGCAGGAAGCTCGCGGGGCGCTGCCCGAGTTGCTTTTCCCAGCGCGCATAGAGTTTGGGCACGACAGGCAGGAAGACGTCGCGCAAATAGGTCAGCGCATTGTCGATCTCGTCGGCGACGAACAATTTCTGCGTGCGCAGCGGGCGCGTCTGCCACAAGAGCACGATCTGCCGGCGGATCGCCTCTTCGACCACATCGCCCTGCGGCGTTTCCTCGACCCCCGCGTCGCGCAGCAGCATCAGCTCGGCGATGCGGTTCTTGTGGTCGAGCATCGACTTGCGGCGCACCTCGGTCGGGTGCGCGGTGAGCACCGGCGCGATCAGCGCGGCGTCGAGCAGCTTCGCCACGGCATCCGCGTCGATGCCGTCGGCGTCGAGCTTCGCGAGCGCGGCGGCCACCGTCGCCTCGGGCTCGGCAGCGACCCCCTGCCGGTCCTCGGCGAGGTTGGCGAGCATCGAAAAAAGCATGAAGCCGCGGACGAAGGCGACCGTATCGTCGAGGCTCAGCGCCTCGAGCCCCGGGTCGATCGCCTCGGCGCCCGCGACGCCGCGATGGCGATCGACGCTCGCCGAGCGGATATATTCGGTCTGCCGGAACAGCTTGTCGCCGCCATAGGCGCGGATGACATCGCCGAGGATACGCCCGAGATAGCGAATATCGGGATTTTGCGAGATCTGGATCGGCGGGCCCATGGCCGCTTTGCTGCACCTGCGAAGGCGCCCGGTCAAGGGTGGGCGGTGCGCATAGCTATGCGCGCGCGCAAGATTCAGCGCGCCTTGACCGGTATCAACGTGCCCAAATCGACCGTCGGCGGGTCATCGAACGCAACGCTGTTGCGCGTGTCGGTGAAGGCCGTCAGTCCGCTGCATGGCCGATCCGCGCCCGACCGACGCCCAGCGAAGCGGTGGCTAACGGCCCGGTTGCGGACCTACCAACATCGTCACCCCAAAACCGCCGACCCTTGTCGTTTGCTATCCTTCCAGCTCGACGTCCCAATAGAGCCAGTCGATCCAGCTTTCGTGCAGATAGCCCGGCGGAAAGGCACGGCCATTGTCCTGCAATTGCCAGCTCGTCGGGCGCCACGGCTGACGATAGAGCGGCATATGCGCCTGCGCCGGGGTGCGGCCGCCCTTTTTGAGGTTGCACGGCGCGCAGGCGGTGGTGACATTTTCCCAGCTCGTGCGCCCGCCGAGGCGGCGCGGTACGACATGGTCGAAGGTCAGGTCGCGGCCCGACCCGCAATATTGGCACGCGAAGCGATCGCGCAGGAACAGGTTGAAGCGGGTGAAGGCCGGGTGTTCCGACGGCTTCACATATTGGCGCAGGGCGATCACGCTCGGGATCGGCATCGACCGCGTCGGCGAATGAATCTCGCGCGCATAATTTTCGACGATCGTCACGCGGTCGAGGAAAACCGCCTTGACCGCGGTCTGCCATGGCCACAGGCTCAAGGGGTAGTAACTCAGCGGCGTATAATCGGCGTTGAGGACGAGCGCGGGACAGCTATCGGGATGCCGGGCGAGATCGGGATGGAACATGGCTTGGTAACGCTGCCCCTCATGCTGCACGGTATGGCGCGCCACTGCCGTTCCCGAGTGACAGCATCATTACATGCCGAATCCGATTCGGACGTCAAGGGGGGTTTTGTCGCAAGATATGGAATGATTGCGGCTTTCAGGATACAGCATCTGGATTCGGATCGGGTTTCTGGGCGCGCGCGATGCTGACGCGCTTCGCCCCGAGTCCGACCGGCGAGCTGCACCTCGGTCACGCCTGGAGCGCGGTTCTGGCGCACGATGCCGCGCGGCGCGCGGGCGGCGAATTCCTGCTTCGCATCGACGACATCGACGGCGCGCGGTCGCGCGAAGAGCATGTCGCCGCCGCGCTCGCCGACCTCGACTGGCTCGGGCTCGACTGGGACGGCGCGCCGGTGCGCCAGTCGGACCATCTCGGCGACTATGCCGCGGCGCTCGACCATCTGCGCGCACGCGACCTCGTCTATCCCTGTTTTTGTACCCGCGCCGACATCGCGCAGAGCCTCGCCGCGCCGCACGGCCCCGCCGGGCCGGTCTATCCCGGCACCTGCCGCCATCTCGGCCCTGCGGAGCGCGCGCTGAGGGTTGCCGACGAACCGCATTGCTGGCGGCTCGACATGGCGCGCGCCGCCGCACTCGCGGGGCCGCTCCTATGGGAGGAGGCGGGGCAAGGCCCGCGCGCCGCCGATCCGTCGGCGCACGGCGACGTCGTGCTCGCGCGCAAGGACGCGCCCGCGAGCTATCATCTTGCGAGCACGATCGACGACGCCGCGATGCGCGTGACCGAGGTGATCCGCGGCGCCGACCTGATCGCCTCGACCGACGTCCACCGGCTGCTCCAGGCGCTGCTCGGCCTGCCGACCCCCGTCTATCGCCACCATGCGCTCGTTTGCGGACGCGACGGCAAAAGGCTCGCCAAGCGCGACGCCGCCGCCTCGCTCGCCTCGCTGCGCGCCGCAGGCGTCGATGGGCGCGCGCTCGCCGCCGATTTGCGCGCCGGGCGGCTTCCGACTGGATATTCGCTGCGAAATCCCTAAATAGGGCGCATGCAAGTTCTGCTCATCCTCGCGGTGGTCGTGGCCGCCGGCCTCGTCCTCTTCGCGCTCGCGCGCGGCCTCTTCTATTTCTCGCAAGGGCACCGCGCCGCGATGGAAGGCAACGCCCACGAAAATCAGGTGATGCAGAACAAGATGATGATGGCGCGCATCAAATGGCAGGCGATCACCATCATCCTGCTCGTACTGATCGGCCTCCTCGCCGCGGGCAGCTAGGATGTTGCAAGTGCCGCGGGGGCGGGTGCCGGGCACCGACTAGAATGGTCAAGCTCAACAAGATCTACACGCGCACCGGCGATGCGGGCACGACCGGCCTCGTCGACGGCTCGCGCGTCGCCAAGTCGGCACCGCTGATGGCGGCAATCGGCGACGTCGACGAAGCGAATAGTGCGCTCGGTCTCGCGGTCGCCGTGTTGCCCGAAGGCGCCCGCGAAGCCGCGATGCTCGCGCGCATTCAGAACGAGCTGTTCGACCTCGGCGCCGACCTCGCGACGCCGGCCGACCCCGATCATGGCTTCGGCCCGCACGACATGGCGCTGCGCATCGTACCGGGCCAGATCGAGCGGCTCGAGGCCGAAATCGACGCGATGAACGACGCGCTCGCGCCCTTGACCAGCTTCATCCTGCCCGGCGGCACCGAGGCGGCGGCGCGGCTCCACCTCGCGCGCGCGATCGCACGGCGCGCCGAACGCGCCGCTGTCGCGACGGCCGAGACGCGCGCGCTGAACCCGCACGCGCTCGCCTATCTCAACCGCCTCTCCGACCATCTCTTCGTGATGACGCGCGCGATCAACGCCGCGGCGGAGGGCGACATTTTGTGGAAACCCGGCGCGACGCGCTGAAGATCGGCGGGACGGCGGAATTCGGGCGAAGGGGACGTTCTTGAGCCCCTCCCTCTTCAGAGGAGGGATTGAGCCAATGACCACTTCCTACCCCGAAACAGCCACTCTTGAACGCAAGCATCGTATCCCCGCCAAATCGTTCCCTAAATGTTCTGGACATCGTCCCGCCGCATAACCATAATCCTCCTCCTAGCGAAACCGAATCGTCGCCGGAGGATTGATCCAGCATGGCCAGCCGCACCGATGCTTCGCCGATTGCCGTTTCCGCCGATCCGGTCGAAGTGCTGACCCGCCGTTTCGCCGCATTGCGTCGTCTTTCGGTTGATCTCGTCGCGCCGCTCTCCGACGCCGATGCGAGCGCGCAGTCGATGGCGGATGCCTCGCCCGCGAAATGGCATCTCGCACATACGACCTGGTTTTTCGAAACCTTCATTCTGCGCGATCATGTCGCGGGTTATCGCCTCCACGACGACCGCTTCCCCTATCTGTTCAACAGCTATTACGAAGCCGAAGGGCCGCGCCACGCGCGCCCGCACCGCGGGCTGCTGACCCGGCCTTCACTCGCCGAGGTGCTGCGCTGGCGCGCGCACGTCGATGCCGCGCTGCTCGAGGCAATGCCCCGCCTGTCGCCCGCGGCGCTCGGACTCGTCGAACTCGGCGTCCATCACGAGCAGCAGCATCAGGAATTGCTGCTCACCGACATCAAGCATCTCTTCGCGCAGAACCCGCTCGGCCCGGTTATGTGGAGCGACGAACCTGCAATCGCGAGTGAAGTTGCGCCGTTTTCCGTTGGAGAGCTGCGCTGGGTCCGCGGCAAAGAGGGCGCGGTTCCGGTCGGCCACGCGGGCGAGGATTTCGCCTTCGACTGCGAAACGCCGAGCCATCCGGTGCTGCTCGCGCCGCACGCGCTCGCGCACCGGCCGGTGACCAATGGCGAGTGGCAGCAGTTCATCGACGACGGCGGCTATCGCACCCCCTCGCTATGGCTCAGCGACGGCTGGGCATGGGTGCAGGCGGAGGCGATCGACGCGCCCGGCTATTGTCAGGACGGCCGATATTTCACCCTGTCGGGCTGGCGCGACATCGACCCCGCCGCTCCGGTGACGCACATCAGCTTTTACGAAGCCGACGCCTTCGCGAGTTGGGCCGGCGCGCGTCTGCCGACCGAGTTCGAGTGGGAAGCGGCCGCCGCGGCGCTCGATCCGTCGGGCGGCGACCAGCTCGATGCCGCGGGGCCTGTCCAGCCCGCCGCAGCGGACGACGACGCGTCGCTGCAACAAATGTTCGGCAGCGTCTGGGAATGGACCGGCAGCGCCTATCGCCCCTATCCCGGCTTCCGCGCTGCGCCCGGCGCGGTCGGCGAATATAATGGCAAGTTCATGAGCGGCCAGGTCGTGCTGCGCGGCGGCAGCGTCGCGACCCCGCGCGGGCATCTGCGCGCCTCCTATCGCAATTTCTTCTACCCCCACCAGCGCTGGCAATTCACCGGCGTGCGGCTCGCAAAGGATCTTTGATATGGGAGTCGTTCGTCATTTGCGTCAGGTCGATGCCGATCATGCCGGCGTCGATGTCGCCTTTCGCGCCGACGTCCATGCGGGGCTGTCGCAGGCGCAAAAGGCGATCCCCGCGCGCTGGTTCTATGATGCGACGGGCTCGGCGCTGTTCGAGGACATCACCGCGCTTCCCGAATATTATCCGACACGCAGCGAAACCGACCTCTTGAAACGCCACGCCGCCGATCTGGCGCGGGCGATCGGGCCCGGCCGTGCGGTCGTCGAACTCGGCTCGGGCAGTTCGACCAAGACGCCGCTGCTGCTCCAGGCAATCACCCCCGCGGCCTATGTGCCGGTCGATATTTCGGGCGATTTCCTGCGCGGCAGCGCCGAACAGCTCGCCAAGCGCTTTCCCGGGCTTCCCGTCTATCCGGTCGAAGCCGACTTCACCCAGCCCGTCGACCTGCCGCGCGAAATCTGCCCGATGCCCAAGCTCGGTTTCTTTCCGGGATCGACGATCGGCAATATGGTCGCACGTACCGCGATCGACCTGTTGCGCGTCTGGCGCAAGGCGCTCGGCGACGGCTCGCAGCTGCTGATCGGGATCGACCGGATCAAGGATCGCGAAACGTTGATCGCCGCCTATGACGATCCCGCCGGGGTCACCGCGGCGTTCAACCTCAACCTGCTCGAGCGGATCAACCGCGAACTCGGCGGCGACATAGCGACCGCGAATTTCGCCCATCGCGCGGTGTGGAACGACGTCAACGCCCGGATCGAAATGCACCTCGTCGCCGAATGCGACATGGATTTCACCGTCGACGGGCGCGCCTATCATATGGCGAAGGGCGAGACGATCCACAGCGAGAACAGCCATAAATACGGCCCGCGCGACGCAAGCCTGCTGCTGCGCGCCGGCGGCTGGACCCCGGTCGCGAGCTGGGACGACGCCGACCCCGCCTTCGCGCTGATCCTCGCCGAAGCGACCGAATTCCGCTCCGCCCCTTGACGGGCGGGGTCGATTACCTAGTGCGGGACTATTCAGCTGCCGTCATCCGGGCGAAGGCCGGGATTTCTCCGTTTCGGTAAAGCGCACCGGGGGGATCCCGGCCTTCGCCGGGATGACGAACTTGGTTTCGAGGTTTCTGTGGAGATTTGGCTATGATCGTCGGCGTAATCGGAGCGGGGCAGATGGGCGCGGGCATCGCACAGGTTTCGGCGGGCGCGGGGCACGACGTCCTGCTCGCGGACATCGACCTCGCGCGCGCCGAAGCGGGCAAGGCCGGGATCGCCAAGGCGCTCGGCCGCCTCGTCGCCAAGGAAAAGATGAACCAGGGCGATGCCGACGCGCTGCTCGGCCGCATCGCGCCGGTCGCCGACCATGCCGCCTTCGCGCCCGCCGACCTCGTCGTCGAGGCGGCGACCGAGCGCGAGGCGATCAAACGCGCGATCTTCGAAAGCCTCGGAAAGCATCTTTCGGACACCGCGATCCTCGCGAGCAACACGAGCTCGATCCCGATCACCCGCCTCGCGCAGGCGGCGCCCGATCCGGCGCGCTTCATCGGCGTCCATTTCTTCAATCCGGTGCCGGTGATGGGGCTGATCGAGCTGATCCGCGGCCTCGCGACGAGTGACGAAACGCTCGCGGCGGTCGAGGCCTATGGCCGCGGGCTCGGCAAGGAGATCGTCCACGCGAACGACGCGCCGGGTTTCATCGTCAACCGCGTGCTGATGCCGCTGATCAACGAGGCGGTGTTCGCGCTTGGCGAGGGCGTCGCGACGATGCAGGACATCGACGCGGGCTGCCGCCTCGGCCTCAATCACCCGATGGGGCCGATCACGCTCGCCGACTTCATCGGGCTCGACACCTGCCTCGAGATCATCCGCGTGCTGCAGAGCGGCACCGGCGATCCCAAATTCCGCCCCGCCCCCTTGCTCGTCCAATATGTCGAGGCGGGCTGGGTCGGCAAAAAGGCGGGCCGCGGCTTCTACGACTGGACCGGGCCGGAGCCCATGCCGACGCGCTAAGCGATTGTCGGGAGCCGGATCGGGCACGGCACGTTGATCTTTCGGGGGCACAGCAACGAAGGACATCGGCATGGACGATAAATGGCTATGGGTTCTGGGCGCGGCGGCGCTCGGCGTCGCACTGCCCGCGCAGGCGCAGCAGGGCTCGCCCGAAGATTCGACGCTCAAGGCAACCGGCAATACGGTGACCGAGCCGTTCGACGGCAAGGAGGTTCCGGCGAAACTGGCGGCGGTGCAGGACGACCCCTATTCGCTCGCCGGGCTCGGCAAATGCGCGGCGATCATCCGCGAGGTCGAGGAACTCAACGCGGTGCTCGGACCCGATGTCAACGAGCGCAGCGAAAAGGGCGATAGCGACAAGGCCGAGGCGACCGTCGGGCGCGTCGCGGGTTCGGTCGCGGGATCGTTCATCCCCTTCGGCGGCGTGATCGGCGAGATCACCGGTGCCAACGACGAACGCCGACGCTATGCCGCCGCGCTCTATGCGGGCACGGTGCGGCGCGGATTTCTGAAGGGCGTCGGGCTCGAACGCGGATGCAAGGCGCCCGCGCGGCCCTGAACGATAAAGAGGAGGGGGGACATGGAGGTCGAGACTATCCGCGCGTTCGAGATTGCGGTGCCGCAAGCCGCGCTCGACGACCTCAAGGACCGCCTCGCGCGCACCCGCTGGCCCGAGAAGGAGACGGTCGACGATTGGGACCAGGGTGTCCCGCTCGCCTATGCGCATGAGCTCGCCGGCTGGTGGCACGACCATCACGATTGGCGCCGCGTCGAGGCGCGGCTCAACGCCTGGCCCAATTTCCTCGCGACGATCGACGGGCTCGATATTCATTTCCTGCATATCCGCTCGCCCAACCCCGGCGCGCGGCCGCTGATCCTCACCCACGGCTGGCCGGGATCGGTGCTCGAGTTTCTGGATGTGATCGAACCGCTATCGGCCGACTTCCACCTCGTGATCCCCTCGCTCCCAGGCTATGGTTTTTCGGGCAAGCCCGACATCGCCAAATGGAATGTCGAGCATATCGCGGATGCGTGGAACGCGTTGATGCGCGCGCTCGGCTATGATCGTTATTTCGCGCAGGGCGGCGATTGGGGCAGCGCGGTGACGTGCGCAATCGGCGTCGCGCACGGCGACCATTGCGCGGGCATCCACGTCAACATGGTCGTCGGCGCTCCGCCGCCCGAGATGCTCGGCGACCTCGACGACACCGAAAAAGCCTATCTCGCGCGTTTCGAATGGTACCGGACGAAGGACAGCGGCTATTCGACCGAGCAGGCGACGCGGCCGCAGACGATCGGCTATGCGCTCACCGATTCGCCGGTCGGACAGATGGCATGGATCGTCGAGAAATTCCACGGCTGGACCGATTGCGGGCACCAGCCCGGCGGCCAGTCGATCGGCGGCCACCCCGAAAATGCGCTGTCGCGCGAGGCGATGCTCGACACGGTCAGCCTCTATTGGCTGACCGCGAGCGCGGCATCGTCGGCGCGCCTCTATTGGCACAGTTTCCGCAGCTTCGTCGGCGGCGAAATTCATGTGCCGACCGCGTGCAGCCTGTTCCCGAGCGAGATCATGCGCCTGTCGCGGCGCTGGGCGGATAAGCGCTATCGCAACATCGTCTATTGGAACGAACCGCCGCGCGGCGGCCATTTTGCGGCGTGGGAACAACCCGAACTCTTCGTCGCCGAACTGCGCGCGGGCTTCGCTTCGATGAGGCTTTGACGCCGCGTCTTCAGGACGCGACCGCCGTCAGCGGCGCGGTGAAGGACAGCATCAGCCCCGCGAGCGCCGCCGACATCAGGTTCGACAGGCTGCCCGCGAGCAGCGCCTTGAGCCCGAGCCGCGCGATCATCGGGCGCTGGTTCGGGGCGAGCCCGCCGGTCACCGCCATCTGGATCGCGATCGAGCTGAAATTGGCGAAACCGCACAGCGCAAAGGTCGCGATCGCGACCGAGATCGGCGAGAAGCCCGCCTGTTCGCGGCCGAGGTCGATGAAGGCGACGAATTCGTTGAGCACGACCTTCGTCCCGAACAGCCCGCCGACGTCGGCGCTTTCGCTCCACGGCACGCCCATCAGCCACATCACCGGGCGAAAGATCGTGCCGATGATCGCCTGGAACGACAGATCGGGATAGCCGAACCAGCCGCCGATCCCCGCGAGCAGCCCGTTGGCGAGCGCGACGAGCGCGACGAAGGCGAGCACCATCGCGCCGACGGCGACCGCCAGCTTGACGCCGGTCTGCGCGCCCTGCGCCGCCGCCATGATGATGTTCGCCGGCTTTTCCTCGTCGTGCGTCGCTTCGGGCATGATGACGGGTTCGATTCCCAGATCCTTGGGATCGTCGGGCATCATGATCTTCGCCATCAGGATTCCCCCCGGTGCCGACATGAAGCTCGCCGCGAGCAGATAGGGGAGCAGCTGCGACCCGATCATGCTCGCATAGGCGCCGAGGATCGTGCCCGCGACCCCCGCCATGCCGACCGTCATCACGGTGAACAGCTGCGACGGCGTCAGGCTCGCGAGATAGGGGCGGATGACGAGCGGGCTCTCGCTCTGCCCGACGAAGATGTTCGCCGCGGCGCCAAGGCTTTCGACCTTGGTGATCCCCGTGACCTTCTGGATCGCGCCGCCGACCCACTGGATCACCAGCTGCATGATGCCGAGATAATAGAGGATCGAGATCAGCGACGCGAAGAAGATGATCACCGGCAGCGCCGCGATCGCAAAGCTGTTCGCGCCCATTTCGGGCGAGGCGAGCGGCCCGAAGATGAAGTCGGTCCCCGCCTTCGCATAGCCGAGCAGGTTGGTGACCCCGTTCGACATCGCCTGGATCACCGCGCGCCCCCACGGCGTCCCGATCACGAGCAGCGCGAAACCCGCCTGGAGCAAAAAGGCGGGGATCACGACGCGCAGGCGAATCCAGCGGCGGTTCGAGGAAAAGAGAAGCGCGATCGCGAGCAAAGCCGCGATCCCCAGCAAACCGATCAGGCGTTCCATAAACTCTATGCGTCCCCCGCAAGGCCAATGCGCCTGTCTAACGGGCTTTCGCCGGGGGGCAAGCATAGCTTCCCGTCACGCCGCACCGGACCGGTGATCAGTCCTCGCGCATCGGCATCGCAATCGTCATTGCGAGCGGAGCGAAGCAATCTCCAGTTCTCGCCGTGCCGCGCCGCTCGCTGGAGATTGCTTCGTCGCTTCGCTCCTCGCAACGACGCTGCAATGGATACGAGCGGCATAGTCGCCGAACCGTTTCGGCATGACGAGTGGATGTGGGTGATCCCCGCCGATCGCCGCATCTTCCCCCGCGCGGCAAAAGCGACTATCGCGCGCCGATGGAAAGCTCGACCTCGCGCGCCGTCGCGCCCTCGCTGTTGCTCTTTGCGATTCTCTATGGCGGCATGGTCCCGCTCGGCGGCTTTCTGGGCGCCAAGCAGGTTGCGCTCGGCCCGCTCGCGGTCGAGGCGGGTATCTTTCCCTTCCTGACCCTGATTGCGATCTCGAGCGGCATCGCCGAGCTCCACGGGCGCACCGTTGCCGATCGCCTCGTCCGCCTGGGCTTCATCCCGCTCGTCCTCGCGATCCTGCTCGCGCTGTTCGTGCTGCAACTGCCGACGGACGAAGGCATGTACGAACCCGCGAAAGAGGCCTTCCCGATCATCGTCGGCCAGAGCTGGCGGATGATGGCGGCGGGGATCGTCGCCTATGGCGTCTCGGTCAGCCTCAACGTCTGGATTTTTGCGCGGATGACCGCGAACAACGGCCGACTGCTGCCGCTGCGCGGCTTCATCGCCGCCGCGCTCAGCCAGATCGTCGACACGCTGATCTTCATCACCATCAGCTTCTATGGCGTCCGCCCGATCGCCGAATTGATGCTCGGCCAGATGATCGCCAAGGTCGTGCTGTCGGCGGTGATGGTGCCGCTGCTCGTGATGGCGGTGGTCGCGATCGGCCGCCGGCTCGATGGGACGGCGGTTCCCGAAGGAGCCCTCGCATGACCCACGCCCCCGACCCCGCGAAGATGCCCGACCTGCTCGCCAAGGCCGAAACGCTCGTCGAGGCGCTGCCCTATCTGCAGCGCTATGCCGGCGAGACCTTCGTGATCAAATATGGCGGCCACGCGATGGGCGATCCCGAGGCGCAGCGCGACTTCGCCGAAGATGTCGTGCTGCTCAAAGCCGTCGGCATCAACCCGGTCGTCGTCCACGGCGGCGGGCCGCAGATCGGCGCGATGCTGAAACAGCTCGGGATCGAATCGACCTTTGTCGGGGGCCTGCGCGTCACCGACGCCGCGACCGCCGAGGTCGCCGAAATGGTGCTCGCGGGCAAGATCAACAAGGAGATCGTCGGCTGGATCGCCGGGCTCGGCGGGCGTGCCGTCGGCATTTCGGGCAAGGACGCGAACCTCGTCCTCGCCGAAAAGGTCCATCGCACCGAACCCGACCCCAATTCGGGGATCGAGCGCCACGTCGACCTGGGCTTCGTCGGCGAGCCGGTCGCGGTCGATCCGACGATCCTGACCAATCTGACCAAGGATCATTTCATTCCGGTCGTGGCGCCGGTCGCGCTCGGCGCCGATGGCGACACCTATAATATCAACGCCGACACGATGGCGGGCGCGATCGCGGGCGCGCTCGGTGCAAAACGCTTCTTCCTGCTCACCGACGTCGCCGGGGTGCTCGACAAGTCGGGAACGCTGCTCACCGACCTCGACCGTGCAGGCATCGACGCGCTGAAAGGCGACGGCACGATCACCGGGGGCATGATCCCCAAGGTCGACACCTGCCTCGCCGCTGTCGATACGGGGGTCGAGGCGGCGGTGATCCTCGACGGGCGCATCCCGCACGCGATGCTGCTCGAAATTTTCACCGCCAGGGGTGCAGGCACGCTCATTCACCGCTAAAGCGTCAGGCGACCCGACGACTGCTGGCCGGAGACCTTAATGTATCTGATGTTCCTTCAAATCCTGTCGATCATCCTCAATGTGCTGTGGTGGATCATCATCGTGCAGGCGGTGATGTCGTGGCTGATCGCCTTCAACGTCATCAACACGCACAATGCCTTCGTCGGCCAGCTCTGGTATGTGCTCGAGCGGATCACCGAGCCGCTCTATCGTCCGTTCCGGCGCATCATGCCCGATTTCGGCGGGATCGACCTGACGCCGATGATCGTCCTGATCCTGATCATCATCCTGCAAGGGCCGGTGCTGAACTATCTCGCCCGGCTGGGCATGAATGCCGGAGTGATGTGACCATGGCGGCGGGGGCGCATATCATCGACGGCAAGGCGTTCGCCGCTGGTTTGCGCGCGCGTGTCGCGGACGCGGTGCCCGCGTTCGAGGCCGCGACCGGCCGCGTTCCCGGGCTCGCGGTGGTGCTCGTCGGCGACGATCCGGCGAGCGCGGTCTATGTCGGATCGAAGGGCAAGGCGACGATCGCCGCCGGCATGGCGAGCTTCGAGCACCGCCTGCCCGCCGACGCGGTGCAGGCCGAGGTCGAGGCGCTGCTCGCGCGGCTCAACGCCGACGACCGGGTCGACGGCATCCTGCTCCAGCTGCCGCTCCCCGCGCATCTCGACGAGCAAGCGGCGGTCGCGACGATCGATCCCGACAAGGATGTCGATGGGCTGACGCCGGTCAGCGCAGGGCGCCTCGCGCTTGGCATCGCGGGAATGGTGCCCTGCACGCCGCTCGGCTGCCTGATGCTTCTGCAGGACCGGCTCGGCGATCTGTCGGGCAAGGACGCGATCGTCGTCGGCCGCTCGATCCTCGTCGGCAAGCCGATGGCGCAGTTGCTGCTCGGCGCCCATTGCACCGTGACGATGGCGCACAGCCGCACCAAGGATCTCGCCGGTCTCGTGCGCCGCGCCGACATCGTCGTCGCGGCGGTCGGACGCGCCGAAATGGTCAGGGGCGACTGGATCAAACCCGGTGCGATCGTAATCGACGTCGGTATCAACCGGCTGGCGCCGGCGGCGGGCGAGGCGAAGGGCCGGCTCGTCGGCGATGTCGCCTTTGCCGAAGCCGCGACGGTGGCCGAGGCGATCACCCCGGTTCCCGGCGGCGTCGGCCCGATGACGATCGCCTGCCTGCTGCGCAACACGCTCGTCGCTGCCTGTCGCCGCGCCGGGCTGGCCGATCCGGAGGGTTTTTGATGCGCCGCCGCCGCCTGCTGCTCGCCGCCGCCTCCATCGCAATGCTTTCGGGATGCTCGGGCTCCTCGCCGCGCGGCGACCTCTACAACCGGCCGCTCGCCGCGAACCCCAGCGCCTTTGTCGCCGCCGAGATTGCTTTCGCCCGCCTCGCGCAGGAAAAGGGTCAGTGGACCGCCTTTCGCGAGACCGCCGCCGACGATGCGGTGATGTTCGTGCCGCAGCGCGTGCTCGCACAGAGCTGGCTCAAGGGCAAGGCCGACCCTGCGCAGGCGGTGAACTGGCAGCCGCATGCGGTCTATATCAGCTGCGACGGCAACAGCGGCGCGACCACCGGCGCTTGGCAGAATGGCGCGGCGTTCGGCTATTTCACGACCGTGTGGCGGCGCGATCCGCGCAAGGGCGAGATGCACTGGGTGCTCGACCATGGCGCCGACCTGACGACCCCGCGCGAAGCCCCCGATTTCATCTCGACCAGACAGGCGGCGTGCGGCACGCGCCCCGCGGCCGCCGTCACTGCCGCTAAAGAGGATGAGGATATGCAGGTCGGCCTGTCGGACGACCAGACGCTCAGCTGGACCTCGATCGTGCGGCCCGACGGCTCGCGCCGCGTCACCGTGCGGATGTGGGACGGCGACGCGATGGTGCCGGTCATCGACGATCGGGTCGCGGCGCCCGCGACGTGATCGACCTTTTCATCTCGGCCTTCGTCACGCTGTTCGTCGTGATCGACCCTCCGGGCTGCGCGCCGATCTATGCGAGCCTGACCGCCGACGCGAGCGCGGCGCAGCGCCGGTCGATGGCGGTGCGCGCGATCGTCATCGCGGGTGCGATCCTGGTCTTTTTCGCGATGTTCGGCGAGGCGCTCTTGAGCTTCCTCCATATCGACCTCGACAGCTTCCGCGTCGCGGGCGGGATCATGCTGTTCATCATCGCGATCGACATGGTGTTCGAAAAGCGCACCGAGCGCCGCGAACAGCGCGCCGAAAAGGTGATCGCGACGCCCGAGATCGAGGATGTCTCGGTCTTTCCGATGGCGATGCCGATGCTGGCCGGGCCGGGCTCGATCGCTTCGGTGATGCTGCTCGTCGCGCAGAACAACGGCATCGAACGCGCGCTGATGATCTTCGCCGCGCTGCTGCTCGTGCTCATCCTGACGCTCGCCGCGCTGCTCGCCGCCGGGCCGATGATGCGGCTGATCGGGACCAAGGGCGAAGCGGTGATCACCCGCCTCCTCGGCGTCCTCCTCGCCGCGCTCGCCGCGCAGTTCGTGATCGACGGGCTGAAAGCGAGCTTTCCGACGCTCGGCTAGGCATCGCGCCCCCGATATGGAAAGGGCGCCGCCTTGCGGCGACGCCCCTTCGGCCCACGGGAATGGACCTTATTGCGCGTTCGCGACGTCGTTCTGCGTCACCGGCGCGATGCGGATTTCGACGCGGCGGTTGCACTGGCGATCGGCCTCGGTCGTCTCGGGCGTGCATTTGAGCTGGCTTTCACCATAGCCCATCGTCGCCATGCGCGCGCGCTGGACGCCGCGACTCGCCAGATAATCGGCGACCGATGCGGCGCGGCGTTCGGAGAGGCCCTGGTTATAGCTGTCGCTGCCGGTCGAATCGGTGTGGCCGTAGATGTCGATATAGGTGCTCGGATATTCGTCGAGCGTCGAGGCGACGCTGTCGAGCGCGCTGCGGAACTGGTTCTTCACCACCGCGCTGTTGAGGTCGAAGGTGACGTCGCCGGGCATGTTGAGCACGAGCTGGTCGCCCTGACGCTCGACATCGATTCCGGTGCCCGCAGTGCGCTGGCGCAGCTTCTTTTCCTGCTCGTCCATATAATAGCCGACCCCCGCGCCGGCGACCGCGCCAATGCCCGCCCCGACGATTTCTTCGGTGCGGCTGTTCTTGCCGCCGATCAAGTCGCCGAGCAGATAGCCGCCGAGCGCGCCGCCGACACCGCCGATCGCGGCCTTTGAAATCTTCTTTTCCCCGGTCACCGGATCGGTGACGCAGCCGCCGAGCGCGAGGGCGCTGATCGCGGCGAGGGTCGTGAGCTTGATCGTTCCGTTCTTCATCTGTCGCTCCCTATTGTGGCGGCGCTGGTCCGCCATCCTTCCATGGCGATAACAGCCGGCCGCGCATCTGGTTCCAAATCGGTCCTGAATGGCGGCTGAGCGATCTTATCGAAATGCGCCGCCCATTGTGTATTCGCGCCGATTTGCCCTATAGCCGCGCGATGACCGATCCTTGCCGGGGGGCGGCGCGCGGGCGCCGGTGACCATCCCATGACCCCTTTCCCTTGGTCGGACGTGGCGATCATTGCCGTCCTCGTCCTGTTGAACGGCGTCTTTGCCATGTCCGAGCTTGCGATCGTTTCGGCGCGCGGCCCGCGACTGCAGGCGGCCGAGAAGCGCGGCAGCCGCGGCGCCGCGCTCGCGCGCCAGCTCGCCGCCGACCCCGGCCGCTTCCTGTCCACCGTGCAGGTCGGGATCACGCTGATCGGGATTCTGGCGGGCGCCTATTCGGGCGCGAGCCTCGGTCAGCCGGTCGCCGACCGGCTCGCGGTCTGGTTCGGGCTCGATGCCGACAGCGCGCAGACCGCGGGCTTCGCCGTCGTGATCGGCCTGACTACCTATGCCTCTTTGATCGCGGGCGAGCTCGTCCCCAAGCAGTTCGCGCTGCGCGCGCCCGAGCGGATTGCGATCGCAATGGCGCTGCCGATGCTGTGGTTGTCGCGTATCGCGGCGCCGCTCGTCTGGCTGCTCGACGCGAGTTCGGCGCTCGTCTTTCGCCTGTTCGGCCTCAGCCGCGAATCCGAAGACCGGGTGACCGCCGAGGAACTGCATCTGATCGTCGCCGAGGCGTCGAAATCGGGGGTGATCGAGGAAAGCGAGCGCGCGATCATCTCGGGCGTCGTGCGCCTCGCCGACCGGCCGGTGCGCGAGGTGATGACCCCGCGCACCGACGTCGACTGGATCGACATCGCTTCGGACGCCGACGCGGTACGCGCGAAGCTGCTCGAAACCCCGCACACGCGCCTGCCCGTCGCGCGCGGATCGGTCGACGATATCGTCGGCGTGGTGCAGGCGCGCGACATTGCGGCGGCGCTCTTTCGCGGCGAACCGCTCGACCTCGAACGGCTGCTGCGACGCGCGGCGGTGATGCACGATCAGATCGACGCGATGGACGCGCTCGAAACGCTGCGCGGCGCCGAGGTGCCGATGCTGTTCGTCCACGACGAATATGGCCATTTCGAAGGACTGGTGACCCCCGCCGACCTGCTTTCGGCGATCGCGGGCGAATTCGCGTCGGATCAGGATATCGGCAGCGAACCCTTCGTCACCGAACGCGACGACGGCAGCCTGCTGATCGCGGGGTCGATGCCCGCCGACCAGATGGCCGACCGGCTGGGGATCGAGCTGGCAGGCGACCGCGACTATGCGACCGCGGCCGGCCACGCGCTCGCGATCCTGAAGCATCTGCCCAAGGAAGGCGAAAGCTTCACCGACCGCGGCTGGCGCTTCGAGATCGTCGATATGGACGGGCGCAAGATCGACAAGCTGCTCGTCAGCGAAATGCACCGCGAGCGCGACGAGGCCGGTCCCGAATAGTGCAGCTGCAAGCGCGAGCGGAGAACCAACCTTCGCGGCCGTCCATAAGCGGCCCCCGTCAGCCCCCAAAAGAAGATGCCCCGGCCGTGGGGGCCGGGGCATCGGTATCAGGCTATCAAAGGGACCAACCAATATAGCCTGATATCTTATGCACCTTAGCGGAGCAGGTTCATCACGCCCTGCTGGCTCTGGTTCGCCTGCGCGAGCATCGCGGTCGACGCTTGCGCGAGGATGCCGGCAGCCGCGAGGTTCGTCGATTCGGCCGAGAAGTCGGCGTCTTCGATGCGCGACTTGGCATCCGACAGATTCGTGACGGTCGACGTCAAAGTATCGACAGCCGCTTCGAGACGGTTCTGCTGCGCACCGAGGTTGGCGCGTTCGGTGGCAACCGTCTGGATGCCCGTGTCGAGCGTCGCGAGGGCCGCCGAAGCGCCGGCAGCGGTCGAGAAGTCGAGCGCGTCGACGCCGAGACCGGTAGCGGTAAGGTCGCCGATCGCGATGTTGACGGTTTCACCGGTGTTCAGACCCGTCTGGATGTCGATCGAAGCGCCGCCCGACAGCAGGTTGGTGCCGTTGAAGGTGGTGCGCGTCGCGATGTCGCCGATCTGCGACACCAGCGCGTCGACTTCGGTCTGGATTGCGTCGCGATCGTCGGTGCCGAGCGTGCCGTTGGCCGCTTGAACCGCCAGTTCGCGCATACGGACGAGGATGTTCGAAATGCCGCCCATCGCGCCTTCCGCCGTCTGCGACAGCGAGATACCGTCGTTGGCGTTGCGGACCGCCTGGTTGAGGCCGCGGACATTGGCGTCCATGCGGGTCGCGATCGCGAGGCCCGCCGCGTCGTCCTTGGCGCTGTTGATGCGCTTGCCGCTCGACAGGCGTTCCATGGCCTGCGACTGCATGCGGTTGGCAACACGCGAGCTGTTCTGGGCGCGGAGCGCGCTCACATTGGTGTTGATGACAGTCATGATCTTCCTTTCCGGCCCGATGGCCATTCCCGTGGTGTGGGCTCAGCGAGCTTCACGATTGCAGTAACGGCGCGCCGCCGGAGGGCTTAAGCGCGGCGCGTCAAAAAAATGCCGGAATGGGACAGATGCACCGAAGCCGCGGCCATAAACCGCTGATTTTCGGTCGTTTCATATTCTGGCACATCCTTTGCATCCTTATTTGGGCGCGCGGCACACCGCCGCGACCAAGGACGGATGAAACGGATGAGCACGATTGATCAGAGCCGGCTGCTGCAGATGCGCAGCTCGATCCTCAATCAGAACCAGGCGCTGCAACGCGCCGCGGGCCGCGCCGCGACCGGCGGCGCCGAAGCGAGCGAGGGAACGCCCGATTTCGGCTCGGCGATCTCGGCCGCGCTGCAGCAGGTCAATGCGCAGCAAGCCAAGGCCGGCGACCTCAGCGAAGCCTATGAGCGCGGCGACACGCACGACATCGTCAGCGTGATGATCGAGCGGCAAAAGGCCTCGCTTGGCTTCGAGACGACCCTGCAGGTCCGCAACAAGCTGCTCTCCGCCTATCGCGACATCATGAACATGCCGGTGTAACCCATGGCCGAAGCTCAACTCCCCGCACCGATCGACACCGGCAGCGCCGCGCGGCTCCCCGTCCCCGCCTTCGCCGCGCGATTCGAACCCTTCACCCAGATCTTTCGTCAGCCCGCGGTCCAGCGTGCGCTGCCCGCGATCGCGACATCGACCGCGATCGGAATCGCCGCGCTCGCCTGGTTCATGACCCAGTCGGCGCCGCAGACCCAGCTGTTCGCCGGGCTCGACGATGCCGACAAGGCCGCGGTCGCCGACGCGCTGCAGACGCAGGGCATCGGCCACACGATCGATCCGGTCACCGGCGCGCTGACCGTCGATGCCGACAAGCTCTATCAGGCGCGCATCGCCCTCGCCGGCCAGGGCCTGCCGCGCGCCCAGCCGACCGGCGACAGCCTGATCGCAGCGCTGCCGATGGGATCGAGCCGCGCGATCGAAGGCGAAACGCTGCGCGCCGCGCGCGAAGCCGACCTTGCCCGCACGATCGAGGCGATCGACGCGGTCAAAGTCGCGCGCATCCATATCGCCGCCGCCGAACCGAGCCTGTTCGTCCGCGACGACAAGCCCGCGACGGCGTCGGTGATGCTGACGCTGCAGAATGGCCGCTCGCTGTCCGACGGACAGGTGCAGGCAATCCGCTTCCTCGTCGCGTCGTCGGTTCCGGGCATGAACGCCGATCAGGTGTCGGTGATCGACCAGCGCGGCGCACTGCTCTCCGACACCGCGACGTCGAGCGACATGCAGGCGTTCCAGCTTCAGACGCAGATGGAGGACCGCTATCGCCGCGCACTCGACAGCCTGCTCGGCCCGATGCTCGGCCGCGACAATTATACGGTCGAGGTCCACGCCGACGTCGACATGTCCGAAAGTCAGGCGACGCGCGAAAGTTTTCCCGAGAACGACCGCGCGCTGACCAGCGAGCGCATCACCAAGTCGGTGAGCGGATCGACCCCGCCCGCCGTCGGCATCCCCGGCGCGCTGTCGAACCAGCCGCCGCCGGCAACGACGCTCGCCCAGACGCCGCCGCCCGCGCAGACGGGTCCGGGCGCGGGCACCGAAAGCAACGAACAGGCTGCGCGCGCCTATGAAGTCGGCCGCGAGATTTCGGTCACGCACCAGCCGCAGGGCCGCCTGCGCCGCGTCTCGGTCGCGGTCGCGCTCAATCAGGGGACCAAGGCGCTCGGTCAGGCCGACCTCGCCAAGATCGAGAATCTGGTCAAGGGTGCGGTCGGCTTCGACGCGGCGCGCGGCGATCAGGTCGCGATCGGCCAGCGCCCCTTTGCCAAGGTCGAGAATGCCGAACCCGCCTTCTGGGATCAGGGCTGGTTCCTGCCGCTGGTCAAGCAGGTCGGCGCGATCCTCGCCGCGCTGCTCGCCTTCCTGTTCATCGGCCGCCCGATGATCAAGGCCGCGAAGGAGCGCGCCGCGGCGCGCGCCGAACGCGAGGCTGCGCTCGAGGAGACGCTGCTCACCGCGACCGACGCCCCGCCGGCGACCGGCGAGCGCCGCCTCGCGAGCCGCGAGATCACGCTCGAGATGATCGAGGCCGCGCCGAGCTATGAAGCGCGCGCCAACCTCGTCCGCGCGTTCGTCCGCCAGGATTCGCAGCGCGCCGCGCTCGTCGTGCGCCAGCTGATGCAGGAGGGCGCTCGTGCCTGACGCGCTCGACCCCGCACTCGACGCCGCCCCCGTCAAACCGCCGATCGAGGGTTCGGCCGCCGCCGCGATCCTGCTGATGCTGCTCGACGAGAGCGAAGCCGCGACGATCCTCAAGCATCTCGACCCCGATGAGGTGCGCAGCCTCGCCAAGGCGATGTTCGACACCGCCAATGCGAGCGAAGGCCAGATCGAACAGGCGCTCGACAGCTTCGTCGCGCGCAGCCGTTCGGTGAGCGCGCTCGCGATCGGCGCCGACACGCGCATCCGCACCGTGATCAACGAAGCCGTGGGCAACGTCCGCGCCGACAATATCCTGGCGCAGGTCGCGCCGCGCCAGAGCGCCGCGTCGCTTGAGATGCTGCGCTGGATGGACATCGAGGCGATCAGCGCATTGCTCGCGAGCGAGCATCCGCAAGTCGGGGCACTGATCCTGTCGGTGCTCGTGCCCGACGTCGCGGCGCGCGCGATCGAAACGCTCGACGAAAGCCTTCAGGCCGATCTGGTGCTGCGCGCCGCGATGCTCACCGCGGTGCCGACCGCGGCGATCGAGGATCTGGAGGCGGTGCTGTCGGCCGCGAACATCGGCGGTCAGCGCGTCGCCAAGCAGCCGGTGGGCGGCCCCACCGACGTCGCCAAGATCATGAAGGTGATGCCGCGCCACCTGTCCGAACGCACGATCCGCGCGCTCAAGAAGCAGGATCGCCAGCTCGCGCAGGCGATCGAGGAGGAAATGTTCGTCTTCGAAAATCTGCGCGATCTCGACCAGCGCAGCCTGGGCACCGTGCTGCGCAGCGTCGATGCGGCGCAGCTCGCGCTCGCGCTGAAGGGCTCCGACGAGGCGATGGCCGATATGTGCCTCGCAACGATGTCGCAGCGCGCGGGCGAGACGATCCGCGACGAAATGTCCGAGATGACGATGGTCAAGCGCACCGACGTCGAAGATGCGCAAAAGGCGATCATGCAGGTCGTCCGCCAGATGGCGGCGGCGGGCGAGATCGTGATCGCGGGCGGAGCCGACGACTATGTCTGACCGCAGCGCCGAAACGGGCTTCGCGCCGATCGCACTCACCGCTGCCATGGGCGGCCGCGGCGGCTTTCGCGCGCGCTCTTTCGCTCCCGTTCCGCCCGAGCCCGAGCACGCTGAGACGGCGGCTGCGCCCGTCGAGACCGAAGCCGCCGAAGATCCATTCGCACTCGGCCTCGCCGAAGGGCAGCGGCTCGCCGAGGCGGCCTATGCGACCGAGCGCCACCGGTTGCTCGCGCTGCTCGCCGGCGCCGAGGCGCTGCAGGACGAGCCGAGCGAGGAGCTCGCGCAGCTGATCGCCGAGACGGTCGAGCGGCTCGTCCGTCAGATTGTCGAGACCGCGCCGATCGACGCCGAATGGCTGAAGAATCAGGCCGACGTCGCCGCGGCGATGGTCGCCGAGGCCGACAAGGCGCGCACCCTGTGGGTGCATCCCGACGACGCCGCGCTGCTCGTCGACTGCCCGCTCGCACTCCCCGTCGAGGCCGATGCCTCGATGACGCGCGGCACGGTGCGCATCGAAACCTCGGCGGGCTGGATCGAGCATGGCCGCGCAGTCTATCTCGACGAGCTGCGCGCCGCGCTCGGCAGCGAAGGCGTCGCCGCATGACGCGCCGCCTCGCCATGACCGCCGGGCAGCTGCTCGGCCCCGTCGACCTGACGCACGCGAGCCCGCGCCGCATCGGCACGCTCGTCGCGCACGAAGGGATCATGCTCGAGGTGTCGGGTTTCCCGCAGCCGCTCGGCAGCAATGTCCGCATCAAGTCGGCGACCGGCGACTATGTGAATGGCGAAGTCGTCGGCTTTCGCGGCCACCGCAGTCTCGTCCTCCCCTTCGACACCAACATGCCGCTCGTCACCGGCGCGCCGGTCGAGCCGCACGGCGCCTCGAGCATGGTCGCGTGCGGCAAGGCGCTGCTCGGCCGCATCATCGACGCGCAGGGGCACCCGCTCGATGGCCGCCCGCCGGTGAAATCGCAGTTCCAGTGGCCGCTCGCCGGGCGCAAGGTCAATCCGCTGCGCCGCGGCCGCGTGACCCGGCCGCTCAACATGGGGGTGCGCGCGATCAACGGCCTGCTCACCGTCGGCGAGGGCCAGCGCGTCGCGATCATCGCGGGCTCGGGCGTCGGCAAATCGGTGCTGATGGGCCAGATGATCGCGGGCACCGAATGCGACGTGATCGTCGTCGGCCTGATCGGCGAGCGCAGCCGCGAGGTCAGCGACTTCGTCGAGACCAAGCTGCCCCCCGCGGTGCGCAAGAAATCGGTCGTCGTCGCGGTTCCCGCCGACCATCCGCCGCTGCTGCGCCTGCGCGCCGCGATGCGCGCGACGGCGATCGCCGAAGCCTTTCGCCAGGAAGGCAAGAAGGTGCTGCTGCTGATCGACAGCCTGACCCGCGTCGCGCACGCGCAGCGCGAGATCGGGCTGACGCTCGGCGAGCCGCCGACGATGAAGGGCTATCCGCCGTCGGTCTTCGCGCTGATCCCGTCGCTGTGCGAACGCGCGGGCATCGACAAGGCGACCGGCGGATCGGTCACCGCGCTCTACACCGTGCTCGCCGACGGCGGCGACATCGAGGATCCCGTCGTCGATTCGGCACGCGCGATCGTCGATGGTCATATCATCCTGTCGCGCGCGCTTGCCGAGCAGGGCGTCTATCCCGCGATCGACGTCGCGCGCTCGCTGTCGCGCACGATGGTCGATTCGGTCGATCCCGATCATGCCGCCGCCGCCGCGCGCTTTCGCCAGCTCTGGTCGGCCTATGAAGAGAATCGCGATCTGATGCTGATGGGCGCCTATGTCGCCGGCAGCGACCCGGTGCTCGACGAAGCGATCCGCCGCCGCGCCGACCAGCTTTCATTCGTCACCCAGCCTGCCGGCGCGCAGGTCGATTTCCAGACATCCCGCCAAATGCTCATCGAAGGATATACTACATGACCACCCGCACCGCACGCCGCAAACGCATCATCCGCGTGCGCTCCGTCGAGCATCAGATGGCGGAGGCCAATCTGGCGCGCGCCAATGGCGAGCTCGCGAACCTCGTCGAGCTGGCGAAGCGGCTCGAAACGCTGCGCGCCGACCTCGCGGTCGCGAAGGGGGCGGTCGCCGGGCGCGCGCTCAACACGATCGGCGAGCTCGCGATGCGGCTCGACGTCGCCAAGGAAAATCTGACCGCGCCGCTGCATCAGGCGAGCGCGCGCCGCGACCAGATGAGCGCGCTCGCGCAGAGCGCGATGGTGCGCGAGGAATCGGCGGTGCGCCTGTACGAACGCAGCCGCAAATCGGACGAAAGCGAAAGCGAACGCCGCAGCGACGCCAATCGCCCGCACCGCCCGCGCGCCGGGATGCGACTGCGGATGATCGACGGAGGCCTTGCATGATGAACGCCCTGCCCCAACCGATCACCGCACCGGGCGGCCTGATGGCGGTGCTCGCGGGCCTCGGCGCCGCGCCCGCGGGCGGCAGCGCCCCCGCGGGCTTCGAGGCGCTGTTTGCAGACGTGCCGCTCGCCGAGGGCGTGGTCCCGCCGCCCGCCGAAGCGCTGCAACAGCTGCAGCGCGCGATCGGCGACCAGGCCGGCGCGACGCCGGTCGAGGGCGACGCAGCCCCCGCGGAAGCCGCGATGCCGCAGACGCCGCCCGCCGCCACCGGCGAAGACGCCGCAGCGGCCGCCGCGCTGCTGATCCGCATCGCCACCGGCGCCCCCGCTGCGCAGGCCGCCGCGCCGAAGCCCGCGGCGACGCCCGTGGTTGCAGGCGAACGCGAAGCCGATAGCGACGATAGCGGCGAGGCCCCCGCAGCCGAAGAGGATAAGGCGCCCGCTAGCCCGCTCCTCGCCCTCGCGGCGCCCGTCGCGGCCGATCCGGCGAAGCCGGTGCAGGCGAACGACTCCAAGCCCGAAAATGCGCCGACGCTGCCGCGTCCCGCCAAGGCTGACGCCGCAGCGCCGCAATTCGCCGACACGGCGCCCGCCGCCGCTCCGAAGACCGGCAAGACCATCGACACCGGCGCCGCGATGACCGTGCTGTTCGCGCAGGCGGCCCCGCAGGCGCACGCCGCGATCGCTCCGGCCGCGAACGCCGCGCCCGTCGCCGAGCGCGTGCTCGACATGAGTTCCGATGATGCGTGGATTGCGCAGCTCGCCGCCGACATCGCCGCGACCAAGTCACAGGAGGGCGACATCAGCTTTCGTCTGATGCCGCGCCACCTCGGTCGGCTCGACGTCGCGATGACCAATGGCGACAATGGCGTATCGCTCAAGCTCGACACCCAGCACGAGGCGACCGCGACGCTCGTTCATGCCGCGCAGGGCAAGCTGGTCGAGGATCTGCGCCAGCAGGGCGTCCGCGTCACCGGCGCCGAAGTCACCTGCACCCCGGGCGAAACCGGGCGCCAGTCGCAGGGGCAGGGCCAGGGCCGCACCGCGACCCCCGACGCCTCGCATCTCATCGAAACCGCCACCACCGAGCGCGCCGAATCGCGCGCCGATACCGCCAACGCAGCGCGCGCCGCCGACCGCCGCGGCCGCTTCGCCTGATCAGAAAGGGTCCGACGATGACCAAGGATAAAGCCGACAGCCCGAAGAAGGGCGGCAAGATGAAGAAGCTGCTGCTGATCGGCGTCGGCGCGGCCGTGCTGATCGGCGCGGGCGCCGGCGCGGGCATCTATATGGGCGGCGGGCTTGCCGCCGCCGAGGCACCCAAGCCCGAGGACTTCTATCCCAAGCTCGTCCTGCGCGGCGAAAGCGAAGCCGCGCCGGCCGGCGAAGGCGAAGAGGCCGCGCCCAAGGTCGGCACCGTCTCGGTCCCGAACGACCGCTACAAGGTCGATCCGCGCAAATATGAGATCACCTATGTGCCGATCGAACAGGCGTTCACGACGAATCTTGCCGACGGATCGGCCTTCCTGCAGGTCGGGATCAGCCTGTCGACCTATTATGACGGCAAGATGGTCGCCAATATCCAGCGTCAGATGACCCCGATCCGCTCGGCGGTGCTGATGGTGCTCGCCGAACAGGATCCGGCGCTGCTCTCGACCTCGCAGGGCAAGCAGATGCTCCAGCGCCGCCTGACCGCCGCGGTCAATCAGGTGCTCCGCGACAAGGAGGGCTTCGGCGGCGTCGACAATGTCTATTTCACCAGCATGGTGATCCAGTAATGGCGCGCACCAAGACGCTTCCCGCCGGCGACGGCGGCAGCGATGCTGACGCCAAGGCGTCGGTACTGCTGCGCAAGGCCGAGGACGGCTATGCCTTTCCGGCGCTCGACGGCGTCGCGAATCAGTTCGCGCGCACCTTGCGCGACCTGATCCGCGCGCTCGGCGCGCCCACGGTGCAGGTCGAGCGCGCCGCGAGCGAGCGGATGCGCTTCGCCGACTGGTGCGACGAAGCCGCCCCGGCGATCTATTGGCGCTATCATGCGCCGCCGCTCAAGGGACCGATGTTGCTCGCCGGCGCACGCGCGCTCGTCCTCCAGCTCGTCGACATCTTCTATGGCGGCAAGGGGCAGCTCGGGGCGAAGCGCGAGGAGCTGACCGACGCCGAGGACCGCTTCGCGGCGCGGCTCGGCCGTGACATCGGGCAGCAGCTCGCCGCGGCGTGGGTGAGCACGCTGGCGATCGAGCCGCAGCTCGACTGCGTGACCTGCGAGGCGGGCAAGCTGCAGGCGGTGCGCGCCGACGACGAATTGCTCGTCCACCGATTCATGCTGCGCGGCGGCGTGCTCGACGGGCATATGATCACCTGCGCCTATCCGCTCGCCGCGCTGCGCGGGATCAGCGGCGGCGAACCCGCTCCCGAACTCGCCGAAATGCCCGAGACGAACCCGCTGTGGACCGCGACGCTGTCGCGCGCGCTCAAGGACGTGCGCCTGCCGGTGCGCTCGGTGCTCGCCCGCCCCGAGATTCCGCTGACAAAATTACTGGCTTTGGAGGTCGGCGATATCATTTCGTTAACCATACCGCGTCACGTTCCGATCACCGTTGCCGGCCGCCATTTCGCGTCGGGCAGCATCGGCGAGGCCAATGGGAACGCGGCCATTTTGATTGATTGTATCGAAAGAGGATCGGACGATGAGTGACATCAGCGACGCCCCGAAAGCGGCCCGCGACCGGCGTGACGCCAAGACGATAGCCGCAGCGCCCAATTTCGACCTGCTCGCGGGGGTCTCGCTCCGCGTGTCGGTCGAGGTCGGATCGACCTCGATGGCGCTCTCCGACCTGCTGAACCTCGCCGAAGGCAGCGTGGTCGAACTCGATCGCGCGGCGAACGACCTCTTGGACATCTACGCCAATGGCACGCTGATCGCACGCGGCGAGATCGTCAACGTCGATGGCCGCTATGGCATCCAGGTCGCCGAAGTCGTCGCGCCCGACCGCGCGCTGACAGGCTTCGAGCGGAGGGGCTGATGCTCGAATATATCCTGCGCCTTCTGATCCTGCTGCCGATCGTCGGCGGCATGGCGTGGGGCAGCCTGTGGCTGTGGAAGCGCGTTCAGATGGGCGTGCCGATCGCCGGCGGCCAGAAGCAGGGACGTCCGGTCGAGATGGTCGGCGTGCTGCCGCTCGGGCCGGGCACGAAACTCGCGGTGGTCGAATTCGCGGGACAGCAGATCTTGCTGTCGGTCTCGCGCAATGGCGTCACCCGTCTCGCCGACAACAGCCAGGGCGATTTCCATGTCGACTGACCGCCGCCGGACATGGCTGCGCGCCGCCGCGATTGCCGGCGGACTCGCGTTGCTCGCTGCGGCGCCCGCAGCGCATGCGCAGGCCGCAGACGGCCTCGCGCGCGCGGTGAACGAGATCGGCGGCGACGGCCGCCCGCTGTCGCTGTCGCTGCAAATCCTCGTCCTGATGAGCCTGCTGACGGTGTTGCCGTCGCTGCTGTTGATGATGACCAGCTTCACGCGCATCATCATCGTGCTGTCGATCCTGCGCCACGCGCTCGGGCTGCAACAGACGCCGCCGAACCAGGTCCTCGTCGGCCTGAGCCTCTTTCTCTCGCTGTTCGTGATGCAGCCGGTGATCAGCGAGGTGAACCGCGTCGCGGTGACCCCCTATAGCCAGGAACAGATCGACATCGGCGAGGCCGTCGTGCGCTCGGGCACCTCGGTGCATGGCTTCATGATGGCACAGACGCGCAAGACCGACCTGATGATGTTCGCGAAGATTGCCAAGGCGCCCGACTATGCGAGCCCGAAGGACGTCCCCTTCTCGATCCTGCTCCCCGCTTTCGTCACCAGCGAGCTCAAGACCGCCTTCCAGATCGGCTTCCTGATCTTCCTGCCCTTTCTCGTCATCGACCTGATCGTCGCATCGGCGCTGATGTCGCTCGGCATGATGATGCTGTCGCCGACGGTTATATCGATGCCCTTCAAGCTGCTGCTGTTCGTCCTCGTCGACGGCTGGGCGCTGACGATGGGCTCGCTTGCTTCCTCGTTCGGGACCTAGCGAGATGGAGGCGGACTATTTCATCGGGGTCGCGCAGCAGGCGCTGTGGATCCTCGCGCTCGCCTCGGCGCCGATCCTGATCCCTGTGCTCGTCGTCGGCGTGCTGCTCGGCATGGTGCAGGCGGCGACCTCGATCAACGAACAGACGCTGAGCTTCGTACCCAAGCTGATCGTCTCGGCGATCTGCCTCGCGATCTTCGGCGGCAGCATCCTGGTGCTGCTCACCGATTTCACGCGCGATCTCTATGCGCAGATCCCGGCGCTCGTGCACTAGCGCAATGAATCCCGCCGACATCCCCAATGTGGAAGCAATGCTCCAGCTGTGGATGCTGGCGATGATCCGCCCTAGCGCCGCGTTCCTCGCCGCGCCGGTGTTCGGCGCCGCGAACGTGCCGGTGCAGCTTCGCCTCGTCATCGCGCTCGCGGTCGGCGTGCCCGCGGTCGCGGCGTCGGGGATGACGCTGCCCGCCGACGGGATCGTGTCGTGGTCCGGCTTCATTCTGGTGATCGGCGAAGTCGTCGTCGGGCTCGCGATCGGTTTCGTACTCCAGATGGGGCTCGCCGCGGCGCTGCTCGCCGGCGAAGCGATCAGCAACGCGATGGGGCTCGGCTTCGCGTCGATGATCGATCCCTTGAGCGGCACCGCAAGCAGCGCGATCGGTCAGTTCCTCTCGATGCTCGCGACCGCGCTCTTTCTCGCCGCCGACGGGCATCTCATCCTGATCGACATCATCGTCGACAGCTATAGCGCGCTGCCGCCCGGCAATGCCTTTCCCTCGTTTGGCGCGATCGGCAGCATATTGCGCTTTGGCAGCCTGATGTTCGCTGCCGGGCTGACGATCGCCCTGCCCGTCGGTTTCGTCCTGATCCTCGTCCAGATGATCATGGGCGTGATCGGCCGCTCGGCGCCGGCGATGAACCTGTTCGCGGTCGGCCTGCCGGCAACGCTGCTCGCGGGTGTCGTGTTGCTCGGCATCGCGACGCCGGTGATGGCCGAAACGCTCGCGCGCGTCCTGTCCGACGCGCTCGACATGGCGCGGCTCGTCGCGGCGGGCTGAGCGATGGCGGGCGAGACCGAAAAGGACCAGAAAACCGAACAGCCGACGCCGAAGAAGCGCGCCGATTCGGCGCGCGAAGGCGATGTGCTGATGTCGCGCGAGCTCGCGACCGCGCTGATGATGCTCGCGGGCGCGGGCTGGCTGCTCGCGGCGGGCGGCTGGCTCGTCGAGGCGGCGGGCGAACTCGTCAAGCACGGGCTGACGCTGGGCGCCGACGACGTCGCGCATTTCGCGCCCGGCGAGGCGCTGATGCGGGGTGGCACCGGCGTGCTGCTGCCGCTCGCAAGCCTGTTCGCACTCGCGCTCGTCGCGAGTTTCGCGGGGCCGGCGATGCTCGGCTCGCTCGGCTGGCGCGGCAAGGCGCTCGCCTTCAAGGGCAACCGCATCAATCCCGGCACCGGGCTCAAGCGCATCTTCGGGGTGCAGGGGGTCATCGAGCTCGGCAAGTCGATTGCCAAGGTGCTGCTGCTCGGCGGCATCGGCTATTGGCTCGTCGCCAAGAGCCTGCCCGCCTTCATGACGATGGCTTCGACCGATCTGAACGCCGCGATCGGGCTTGCCGGGCGCGCGGTCGGCCATGCGATGCTCGCGCTCGCCGGCGGGCTCGTCATCATCGCGCTGATCGACGTCCCCGCGCAATGGTATCAGCGCAACAAGCGGCTGATGATGAGCAAGCAGGAAGTGAAGGAGGAGATGCGCCAGTCCGACGGCGCGCCCGAACTCAAGCAGGCGCAGCGCCAGCGCGCGCACGAGATATTGAGCGGGTCGGCGCGCAAGGCGGTGTCGGAGGCGACGGTGGTGCTCACCAATCCGACGCATTTCTCGGTCGCGCTGCGCTATCGCCCCGGCGTCGATGCGGCGCCGGTCGTCGTGGCGCGCGGGCGCGGCGACGTCGCGCTGTCGATCCGCGAGCTCGCGCGCGGCGCGGGCGTGCCGATGCTCGAGTATCCGCAGCTCACCCGCGCGATCTATTTCACCGCGCGCGCCGGGCGGACCATCCCCGAAGAGCTGTTCGTCGCGGTCGCGACTGTGCTCGCCTTCGTTTTCCAGCTCGAGCGCGCGGCGGCGGAAGGTCGCGCCCAGCCCGCGGTCGACGTGCCGCCGACGCACCGCTTCGACCCCGACGGACGGCGGCAGGATTAGCATCCGCGCGGCTTAATCGCGCCCTTCGCCTGCCGTTAACAAGGGCGAAGGATATTGCCATGGTCAGCTCAATCGCCAACAGCCTCGGCTTCGGGTCGGGAATCGACACGGTCCAGATCGTCACCGATCTGGCCAATGCGTCGCGCCAGCCGAAGATCGACCGGATGAACGCGCTGACGCAGCAGAATCAGGCGCGGATCAGCGCGGTCGCGCAGGCGCGCTCCGACCTCGAAGGCTTCGCGGATTCGCTGAGCCAGATGGTCGAGGACGGCACGCTGCGCAGCACACCCACCGTCTCCGACGAGAGCGTCCTGTCCGCCACCGCGCGCGCGGGGCTTCAGGCCAACAGCTTCGCCGCGACGATCGAGGTGACCCAGCTCGCGCGCGCGCAAACCGCCTATTCGGGCGTCGTCGCCGACCGGGAGGCGGCGATCGGCCAGGGCACGATGACGCTGAGCGTCGGCGGCAGCGACTATACGATCACGATCGACAATACGAACGACAGTCTGAATGGCCTCGCCGACGCGATCAACGCGAGCGACAGCGGCGTAACCGCGTCGGTCATCGCCGATCAGGGCGGCTATCGCCTGATCGTCAAGGGCCAGACCGGCGAAGCAAACGGCTTCACCCTCGCCGCCGACGCGGGCGCCGATCCGGGGTTGTCGGCCTTCACCTATGGCAGCGGCGGCAGCATGACGCTCGGTCAGGCGGCGACCGACGCCAAGTTCACGATCGACGGCGTTGCCTTCAGCCGCGCGACGAATATCGTCGACGACGTCGTTCCCGGTATGTCGCTGACGCTCAAGAAGGCGGCGCCGGGCCAGCCGGTCGACATCGGCGCGAGCCGGCCGCTCGACATGATCCGTCAGACCGTGAACGATTTCGTCGCAGTGTATAACCAGCTCAAGGAAAGCCTGTCCTCGGCATCGAGCATGGCGGGTTCGGCGATGTCGCTGCGCCAGCTCGAATCGACGCTTTCGGGCCTGGTCGGCAAGACGCTGACGAGCGATCCCAATATCAACAAGCTGACCGATATCGGAATCTACACCACCAAGGACGGCGTGCTCGCGGTCGACAGCGACAAGCTGGAAAAGGCGCTCGCCGCCGATGCGGGTGCGGTCGAGGCGCTGTTCAACCCGCGCCGCGACGCCACGCACACCGAGGCGACCGATCCCGGCATCGCCTTCACCCTCGACGCGATCCGCGACGCCGCGGTCGGCACGGACGGCGTCCTCACCCGTGTCGAGGAATCGCTCGATGCCAAGAGCGAGGCGCTCGCCGATCAGCTCGAAAAAATCGAGGAGCGCGAAGAAACCTATCGCGCGCGGCTCGAAAAACAGTTCGGCGGGCTCGATGCCAAGCTCGCGGCCTTCAAGGCGACGCAATCCTATCTCGAGCAGCAGATCGAGATCTGGAACAACCAGTACAAGAATTAAGGGCTTTCCGCCATGCCGCCGACCGCCTCGACCGTCCGGGCCACGGGCCTCTATCGCCGTCTGCAGCACGAAAGCCGTGCCGCCGCGGCCGACCCCGTCGAACTCGTCCAGATGCTCTATGACGAGCTCGAGATCGCAGTCGGCGTACTCATTTCGATGGTCAATCAGGGCCAGCGCGTTTCGGCGACCGACCCCGCGCACCGCGCGCGCTCGATCCTCATCGGGCTCGACGTCGGACTCGATCGCGACGCCGGCGGCGACGTCGCCGAATCGCTGTCGCGCGTCTATCGCAGCATGCGCCGCAAGCTCGACGATTCGGTCGCCGCGAACAGCGCCGAGGGCTTCGCCGAGCTGCTCGCCGGGGTGCAGACGATCAGCGCCGCGTGGAAGAAGATCCGAGAGGGGTAGCCCAGCCAAAGATTACCTTCCCGGCCGATGCCCGACGCAGCACCGCACCGGACCGCCGAACCACAAACAAGTCGCACCCGGCCGCCCTGGGTGGGGACGGGCGACCGGGTGACTTGAAAGGGGTGGACCAGTACCCCTTTTTTCAGCTGGGCTGAATTGTCAGGCAGCGCCGCCGTCAGGCGGCCTGTTGCTGCTGCACGCCATATTTGCGCATCTTCTCGATCAGCGTCGTGCGCTTGAGCGAGAGCAGGCGGGCGGCTTCGGAAATGATGCCGTCGGCAAGGTCGAGCGCGACGTGGATCTGTTCGAGCTCGATCGTCTCGATCTCGCGCTTGAGGTCGATCGGACGGCCTGGCGCAGGCGACTTGCGCGGGGCGACGGGAGCGGCTTCGCACGCGTCGGGCAGCGCAACCGGGCCGGTCGCGACCGCAAGGCGCGGCATCGACGCGGCGGTCGGGTTGAGCAGCATCGCGACGTCACCCGACCCCAGCGTTTCGCCGCCGTGGAGCACGCTGGCGCGCTCAACGAAATTCCGGAGCTCGCGGACGTTGCCCGGCCAGTCGTGCTGCATCAGCAGCGCGAGCGCGGCGTCGTCGAAACGGCATTTGGCGTCGGCGGGCATCCGGCTCTGGAAGTGACGAATGAGCGCGGGGATGTCCTCGACGCGGTTCGCCAGACACGGGACCTGAAGGACGACGACGCCGAGGCGGAAGAATAGATCCTCGCGGAACTTGCCGTCGGCGATCGCCGCACCCAGATCCTGGTGCGTCGCCGAGATGACGCGCACGTCGACCTTGCGCATGTCGCTGCTGCCGACGCGGACGATCGTCCGGTCTTCGAGCACGCGGAGCAGCTTGACCTGCATGTCGAAGCGCATGTCGCCGATTTCGTCGAGGAAGATGGTGCCGCCGTCGCTCGCCTCGAAATGGCCGATGCGGCGGGCGGTGGCGCCGGTGAACGAACCCTTTTCATGCCCGAAGAGTTCGGATTCGATCAGCTCGCCCGGGATGGCGCCGCAGTTGATCGCGGAGAAGGTCTTGCCGGCGCGGATGCCCTCGTCGTGGATGGCGCGGGCGACGAGTTCCTTGCCCGAGCCCGACGGGCCGCAGAGCATCACCGAAGCGTTCGAACGCGCCACGCGGCGGATCATGTCGCGCAGATGCTGCGCGGCGGCGCTGTGGCCGATGATCAGCGTTTCGAGCGCGGCCTGGTCGCCGCGGGTTTGCGTACCCTCAGTCATTGTCATCTCCACTGCGCCCCACCCAGTGGCGCCCCCTTCGATGACTTCGGATATTGGTTATATTGGTAAACAAGCGCTTTACGCTGCGGCCCTAACCCTTTCAAAACAAAGGATTATAACCATATTGGCAGCAATAGTGGCGGAACTGCGTAGCAAACATCCGAGATAGTGCCAGTCTGGCACTAATTCCCCGGCCCCACCCCCCAACCGAGCGTCACCGAGATGCGCCGGTTGCGCGGGTCGAGCCGATTCGAGGGGACATAGGGTTCACGGTCGGCGACCCCCTCGATACGAGCGAAGCGGTCGGATGCGACCCCGCGGAAGGTGAGATATTGCCGCGACACCTCGGCGCGCTCGACCGACAGCCGCCAGTTGTTCATGCCCGTCTTGGCCGACCACGGCGCCGCATCGGTGTGGCCGCGGATCATCAGCTCGTTGGGCAGGCCGGCCACCACCTTTGCCAGCTCGCCGAGAATGCGCGAGGCTTCGGGGGTGAGCTGGCTGGTGCCAAGCACGAACATCGAGAAATCGGCGTCGTCGACGATGTCGATGCGCAACCCCTCGCGCGTTTCGGTGAAGCGGATGTTGCGCGCGAGCCGGCGCAGCTCGGCCTTTTCCTCGATCGCACGCATCAGCGACTGCGCAACCTGCTGGAACTGCGCGCGCGCGTTGGCGCGCGCACCCGCGGTCGCCTCGCGCGGGCCGCCGGCGGCGTCGCGCGGGATCGTCATCGCCCTGGTGCCGGTCTGCCCGGCCTCGTGCGGATAATTGTCGACCGAGACGAGCGATTCGCCGCCGAACAGCCCGTTCGACCCCGCCGTATCCTGCTTCGACTGGACGATCGTCGGTGCAAAATAATCGGCGAGCGCCCGGCGCTGCTTCTCGGTCGTCGCGCCGAGCAGCCACATCAGCAGGAAGAAGGCCATCATCGCGGTGACGAAGTCGGCATAGGCGACCTTCCACGCGCCGCCGTGATGCGCCGCATGGCCGGCCTCGACCACCTTCTTGACGATGATCGGGCGCAGCGGAGTGTTCGGGCGCGCGGCCATCAGCGGCCCCGCATTCCGTCGAAGACCTCGGCAAAGCTCGGCTGGTTGCTATGGTCGACGCCCGAGCGCGCGGCCTCGATCACCAGCGGCTGCGGATGGCCGTGGAGCGAAGCGATGATCAGCTGCTTCACCGTATGATAGATGGCGGCGTCGCTTTCGATCACGGTGCGCGCGCGCGTCGCGAACGGGCCGACGAGGCCATAGGCGAGGAGCACGCCCAAAAAGGTGCCGACGAGCGCCGAGCCGATCATTGCGCCGAGGATCTCGGGCGGCTTGTCGATCGAGCCCATCGTCTTCACGACGCCGAGCACCGCGGCGACGATGCCGAGCGCGGGCAGCGCATCGGCGAGGCTCTGCAGCCCGTCGGCGGGTTTGATCGCATGGTGGTGGTGGTTCTTCACCGCATTGTCCATCACCTCTTCGACCGCGTGCGGGTCGAGCGTCCCCGACGAGACGACGACGAGGCGCAGCGTGTCGCAGATCAGGTGGACGAGCGTCTGATCCTTGAGCAGCTTCGGATATTGCTGAAAGATCGGCGAACTCGCCGGATCCTCGATATGCGGCTCGACCGCGACCGGACCTTCGGTGCGCATCATCTTCATCAGTGTCGACACGAGCAGGATGACGTCGAGATAATCGTCCTTCTTGTAGGTCGGCCCCTTGAACACCTTGCCCATGCCGCCGGCGAGCGCCTTCAGGTCCTTGCCCGAATTGCCGATGATCAGCGAGCCGACCGCGGCGCCGCCGATGATCAGCATTTCGTGCGGCAGGGCATGGAGGACGGGCTCGAGGTTGCCGCCCGTGAACGCGAAACCCCCGAAAACCAGCAGGATCAATACGACGATGCCGATGACGGGAAACATGCGCGGTCAACTCCAATCGGGACCTGTCGAGTCCCGGCAAACTAGGGGGGCGTCTGGATGATTAACGGCAGCGGCCGCGCGAGATTGAGCGCGTCAGCCCAAAATATCGAAAAGCGTCTGGCGATTGATCCGCGCAAAGGCCGCCTGCGCCGCTTCGAGCGTCAGATTGGTCGCATTGAGCTGCGCGATCGCCACCGTCAGGTCGGTGTCCTCGACCGCCGAGCGCTCGTCGGTGAGCGTAATGCCGCGGCTCGCAAGGCTGTCGCCGATGCGTTCGAGGCGCGAGCCCGACAGGCCGAGCGCGGCATTCTGGTCGGCGGTGTGCGCGATTCCCTCGGCCAGCGCGGTGAGCGAAGCGCCCATCGCCGCGGTGTCGTTCGCTCCGACCGCCGTGGCGGCGTCGCGCAACGTCGTCGACAGGCTGTTGCCGCCCACGACGAAGGCATCGGCCGCCGAAGGCACCGGCGCGAAGCTGACGTCGGCGTCGAAGCGCACCACCTTGGGATCTGCGGCGGCGAACAGCGGCTCGCCATTGGCGTCGCGCGTCGCGGCGAGCGCGTCGATCTCATCGGCGATCGCGCCGAGTTCGGCGGCGATCACCGCGCGGTCGTCGGCGTTCAGCGAGCCGCTCGCCGCCGACAGGGTCAGTTCGCGCGCGCGCGCCATCAGATTCGACGTCGATTTGAGCGCGCCGTCGGCCTGCGACACGAGCGCCGAGGCCGCGTCGACATTCTTCTGCCACGTCGCCATGCTCGCCTGCGCCTTGCCGATCGTCGCGACGCGGCGCGATCCGACGACGTCGTCCGACGCGCGCTGGATGCGCGTGCCGCTCGAAATCTGGATCTGCAGCTTGTCGATCTGATCGGCGAGGCTGGACTGGCGCGCGATCTCGCGCGTCATGCGATTGCCGGTGGCGTTGATCATCGGGACCGTCCTTTTAGACCGAGTTCAGTAGCGTCTGCATCGTTTCGCGCGCGACCTGGATGGTGCGCGCGGCGGCCGAATAGGCCTGCTGAAAGCGCAAGAGATCGCCCGCTTCCTTGTCGAGATCGATCTCGCTGACGCCCGAGCGCGCCGCGGCGGCGGCATCGCCGCGGGTCGTCGCGGCAGCGTCCTGCGCGCGCGCCGAGGCGGTCGTCTGCGCCTGTTCGGCGACATGACCCGCCCAGAGCGATTCGGGATCGCTACTGCCGCGCAGCGCGCCGAAGGCGAGCATGTTGCCGTTGCTCGTCGTCGCATCGGCGACCGCGACCTGATCGGGGGTCAACGCCGCGGCGGTGAGCGTCGCCGCGCTCGTCCCCGTGAACAGCGCCGCGCCCGGATTGCCCGCGGCGTCGAAACCCGCCTGATGCGCGGCGTTGAGCTGTGCCGCGAAATCCTGCGCCAGCGTGTCGAGGCTGGCGCGCTCGTCGGCGACATGATTCGCGGCTTCGGAGAGCCCCGCGAGCGATCCGGTTCCGGTGGCGAATGCCCCGCCGCCGTCGACCGTATAGGACAGCCGGCCGTCGGCGGCGGTCGTCACCGAAATCGGGTGGACCTCGCCGCCGCCGACGAGCAGGTCGCCGCTGCCCGACGCGCGCACCGTCGCCGCGCCGCGATCGTCGAGCGTGATGTCGATCCCGCCTTGCGCCGACAGCTCGTCGAGCAGCCGGTCGCGTTCGTCGAGCAGGGTCGCTTCGCCGGTCGAGCCGGGGCGCGCCTTGCGCAGCCCGATGTTGATCTGTTCGAGCGCGTCGAGGTTCGCATTGAAATTGGCAACCTCGCTCGTCGCCGCGCCCGAAATGCCGTCGGCCATCTCGGAAAGCTGCCCTGCCGCGGTGCGAAAGCCCGAGGCGACATCGTCGGCGGCCTGGAGGAACTGGCTGCGCAGCGTCCGGTTCGCGGGATCCGCGGTCAGCTGATCGGCGGTGGTGAAAAGCTGGGTCAGCCCGGTGGCGATGCCATTGCTGTCGTCGCTGAGCGCGCTTTCGACGCGGCTCATCCAGTCGAGCTTCGCCGAAGCGCGCTCGGCGTCGCCCGACGAGATGCGCGCGTCGGCGATCAGCCATTTGTCGACCGAGCGGCTGATGCCGTTGATATCGACCCCGCCCGGATTGATGTTCGCGCGCACGAAGGGCGTGTCGCCCGCCGACTGCGCGCCTTTCAGCTGCAGCGTGCGGCGCGCATAGCCCGCCGACTGCGCGTTGGCGATATTGTCGCCGATCGTCGCAAGCGCCGCCGAATAGGCGCGCAGTCCGCTGGCGCCGATGCCGAGAAGGTCGCTCACTGGAGGGTTCCGCTCGCGGCGGCGGCGCGGCCGCGGAATTGCGCCTCGACCATCGCCGCGATGCCGAATTCGCGCATCGAGGCGATCGAATCGGCGGTGCGCGCGTCGGCCATTTCGCGGAAATTGTCGGTCGCGCTCGATCCGAAAATGTCGTCGCCGAGCTTCGCCTGGCGCATCGACGCCATCAGCTGGCGCAGGATCACCGCCTCGAAGGCTTCGGCCGCCTTGCCGAGCCCGCCGTCGTCGCCGCCGCCCGCGCCGCCGAGGCGCGGGGTCGCGGCTGCCGGGACGCCCGTTCGGGCCGGCTGCGAAATCAGGGTCGTCGTCATATAATCACCAATTCGGCTGTGAGCGCGCCCGCCTGGCTGAGCGCCTCGAGGATTGCGACGAGATCGCCCGGCGGCACGCCCATGCGGTTGATCGCATCGACGAGCTCCGAAAGCGAAGCGGTGGGTTTCATCAGGAAGGCGGGGCGATAATCCTCGCTCGCCTCGATGTCGCTCGACGGTTCGATCGCCGTCTGGCCGCGGCTGAACGGCGCGGGCTGCACCACCGTCGGCGATTCCTTGATCGACACGGTGAGCTTGCCCTGCGTGACCGCGGCGGTGCCGACGCGCACCGCGCCGTTGATGACGACCGTTCCCGTGCGGGCATTGACGATGACCTTCGCCGGCGGCTCGGCGCGCACGACGTCGAGATTCTCGACCATCGAGATCAGGCGCATGCGGTCGTCGCCGGTGCCCCCGGTGCGGATCGCGATGCTCGCGCCGTCGACCATCGTCGCCGCGCCCGGACCGAGCGCGCCGTTGATCGCGTCGGTGACGCGCTTGGCATTGGTCGCGTCGAACTGGTGGAGGTTGAAGAGCAGATGGTCGCCATAGGCAAAGCCGGTATCGACCGCGCGCTCGACCGAGGCGCCGTTGGCGATGCGGCCGCTCGACGGCACATTGACCGTCAGCTTCGACCCGTCGGCGGCATCGACCCCGAGTCCGCCGATGACCAGATTGCCCTGCGCCATCGCATAAATCTGTCCGTCGGCGCCATAGAGCGGGGCGAGGACGAGCGTGCCGCCGCGTAGGCTCTTCGCCTTGCCGATCGCCGAGACGGTGACGTCGAGACGCTGGCCGGGCTTGGCGAAGGGGGGCAGGTCGGCGGTGATCATCACCGCGGCGGCGTTCTTGAGCGCGGGATTGACGCCGGGCGGCAAGGTCAGGCCGAAACGCGACACCGCGCCCTTCATGCCGAGCGTCGAATAGTCGAGGCTGTCGTCGCCGGTGCCCGCGAGCCCGACGACGATGCCATAGCCGGTCAGCTGGTTCGAGCGCATGCCCTGAAACTGGCCCATGTCCTTGATCCGCGCGGCCGAGGCCGGCGACGCGCAGCCGAGGCTGGCAGCGAGCAGGGCGAGAAAGGCGAGGAAGATCGGATGCCGGGTCACGGGATCGGTCCTTATTCGGTCAGCGTCAGAAGGGGCTGATGATGTTGAAGAAGCGCTGCAACCAGCCCTGGCGACTGGCGCGGGCGATCTCGCCCTTGCCGACGTAGCGGATGTTGGCGTCGGCGACGCGCGTCGAGGGGATGCGGTTGTCGGGGCCGATGTCGATCGCACGCACGATGCCCGAAATCTGCAGCCGTTCGTCGCCGCGGTTGAGGGTGACCAGTTTCTCGCCCTTCACCAGCATCGTGCCGTTCGGATAGACTTCGGCGATCGTCACGCTGATCTCGCCCGCGAGCTGGTTCGACTGCGACGCCTGACCCTTGCCCGAAAATTCGTTGCTGCCGCCCATCCCGATGTCGCTCGGGCTGAAGAAGGAAAGCGGGCCGGTGGTCGGCGGAGAGAGGCCAAGACTGCCGCCACGCTCGGTCGCCGCGGCATTGCTTTTCGACGCGATCGTGCGCTCGACGAGCTGGATCGTCACGATGTCGCCGACGCGCCCGGCGCGGCCGCCCGAAGTAAGCGCGACATAGCCGCCCTGAAAGATCGCGCCGTTCGCGGGCGCCGCCGCCGGTGCGGCGGGCGCGGTGGGCGCGAAGGCATCCTCGGGCACATCGTCCTTCGCGGCCGCCCCGACGGGGGTCAGCACGGCAGCGAGGAGCAGCAGCTTAGAGAGTCTGTGTCGCATTTTTCATCATCTCGTCGCTGGCCTGGATCATCTTCGAATTGACCTCATAGGCGCGCTGCGTCTCGATCATGTCGACGAGTTCCTCGACGACATTGACGTTCGATCCTTCGAGCATCCCGCCGCGAAGCGAGCCGCGGCCTTCCTCGCCCGCGGCGCCTACCTGCGGCGTGCCCGAGGCGGTGGTTTCGACGAGCATATTGTCGCCGATCGCCTGCAGCCCCGAGGGGTTGGCGAAGCGCGCGACCTCGATCCGGCCGAGCTCGACCGCATCGGCCTGCCCCGGCACGCTCGCCGATACGGTGCCGTCGCTGCCGACCGACAGGCCGGTCGCGTCTTCGGGAACCTGAATCTGCGGGATCAGCGGCTTGCCGTCCGAGGTGACGATCGTGCCGTCTTCGGCGCGTTCGAAATTGCCCGCGCGGGTATAGCCGGTGCGGCCGTCGGGAAGCTGGACCTGAAAGAAGCCCGCGCCGTCGATCGCCATGTCGAGCGCATTGCCCGTCGTCGCGAACGTGCCCTGCGTGTCGATGCGCGAGGTGCCCGCAAGCTGGACGCCGGTGCCGAGGTTGAGCCCGGTCGCATAGCGATTGTCGGCCGAGGCCGTGGCGCCCGGCTGGGTCATCATCTGGTACGACAGCGTTTCAAAATTGGCGCGGTCGCGCTTGAAACCCGTGGTGTTCACGTTGGCAAGGTTGTTCGCGATCACCTGCATCTTGAAGCTCTGGGCATCAAGGCCGGTCCGCGCGACGTGCAAGGCACCGATGGTCATGTCTGTGTCTCCTTAACGGGGCAGTTGCATCAGGTTCGCGGTCGCGCTGTCCATTTCGCGCGCGTCGCTGATCAGTTTGAGTTGCGAATCCCAGCTCTTGCTCGCCTCGATCATCTCGACGAGTGCGGTGGTCGCGGTGACGTTCGATCCTTCGAGCGAACGAGTGGCGACCCGCGCTTCGGGATCGTCGGGAAGGATGCCGCCATTCTTGACGCGGAACAGGCCATCGAGCCCCTTCACAACGTCGGAGCCGGCGGGGCTCGCAAGGCGAAGCCGATCGACCTGCTGCGGATTGTCGGGGTCGCCGCCGGTGGGAACCACCCAGATCCCGCCCTGATCGTCGATCTGGATCGAATCGGCGGGCGGGATGGTCACCGGGCCTTGCGCGCCCTGAACCGGGCTGCCGTCGCCGGTCGTGAGCAGGCCCGAAGCCGAGAGCATCAGGTCGCCGCGACGCGTATAGGCTTCCTCGCCGTTCGGCGCCTGGACGACGAGCAACGCGTCGCCCTTCATCGCGATGTCGAGGTCGCGTCCCGTCGTCGTCACAGTGCCGGCGCGCATGTCGGCGCCCACGACTTCTTCCGCCGACACGGCGCGGCCACCGATGCCGCTGCCCTGGAGCCACAGCGACTGCGCCTCGGCGATTTCGCCGCGGAAGCCCGGCGTGTTGACGTTCGCGAGATTGTTCGCGATCGCCGTCTGCCGGGCCTGGCTGCCCCGCATCGCGGTAAGGCTGGTATAGATGACGCGGTCCATGGCTGGGCTCCGGGCTGGCGGCGATTACGCCGCTCAGTTCATGTTGATGACGGTCTGGGTCAGCTGCGAAGCGCCCTCGATCGCCTTGGCATTGGCCTGGAAGTTGCGCTGGGCCGCGATCAGCAGCACCAGTTCCTCGGTGATATCGACGTTCGAGCGTTCGAGCGCGCCCGAGCGCACCGCGCCCATCGCGCCGCTGCCCGGCGAATCGATCACCGGCGCGCCGCTTTCGCCGGTCGACTGCCAATGCGCGTCGCCCACCGGACGCAGCGATTCGGTCGCCGGGAAGGAGGCCATCGCGATCTTGCCGAGCTTTTCGGTCGAGCCGTCGGCGAAGGTCGCGCTGACCAGACCGTCGATGCCGACCGAGACGTTGACGAGGTCGGCGTCGGGATTGGTCGACGAAACCTTCGGAAGGACGAGATCGTAAGCGCCGCCCAGGCTCGTGTCGGTGACATTGCCGTCGGCGTCGATCGGCAGCAGCTGCAGCGTCGATCCCGTCGTGTCGACGACGGTGCCGTCCTCGAGCGGGGTGAAGGCGCCGTTGCGCGAATAGGTCACCGCATTGGTCGGCGGCGCGCCTTTCACGACGAAGAAGCCTTCGCCGACGATCGCCATGTCGAGCGTCTTTTCGCTCGTCTCATACGAGCCTTGCGTGAACTGCTGGGTGATGCCGTTGAGGCGCTGCCCCTGCCCCGCGATCGTCTTCGTCGACTGGCTCGGCGAAGACGCGAAGATGTCGCCGAACTGCGCGGCGCTGCGCTTGAAGCCGATCGAGCCGGCGTTCGCAATGTTGTTCGAGATGACCGACATGTCGGTCTGGGCGCCTTTGAGGCCCGAAAGCGAGGTATAGAATGACATGCGACTTATCCTTCCTGGGTGGCTTCGGTCGCCGGCGTCGCCGGCGTGTCGGTGGCGGCGCGGATCTGTTCGAGCAGCGCCGTCTGGGCGGTGAGCTGCTGAGAGATCTGCGTGAGCGTCTTGTTGGTTTCGCTGACCCCGGCGAGGCTGGAGAATTGCGCCATCTGGGCGACCATCTCGCTGTTATCGACCGGGTTGAACGGGTCCTGCTGCGACAGCTGCGCCGTCATCAGCCGCAGGAAATCGCTCTGGCCGAGTTGCGGCGTGCTGAGCGTCGTCGTCTGCGCCGACGCGCCGGTGCCGTTTATCGAATCGATCGCCATGACTATTGTCCCAACCGCAGGGTTTCGTTGATCAGGCCCTTTGCGGTGTCGAGGACCTGGACATTGTTCTGATACTGGCGCGCGGTTTCGACCATCTCGACCAGCTCGGCGGCGCTATCGACCGCGGCTTCCCAGACATTGCCGTCCTTGTCGGCGAGCGGGTTGTCGGGATCGTAGCGCTTCGAGGGCGCCATTTTGGTGCTCGTCACCTGGTCGACCGCGACCGTCGCGCGGCCGGCGCCGTCCATCACGGTGCGGAACACGGGCTTCATCGAGCGATAGGCTTCACCCTCGCTGCCCGCGACGGTGCCGGCATTGGCAAGATTCGACGCGGTGGTGTTCAGGCGGACGAGTTGCGCCGACATGGCGCGCCCGCTGATGTCGAAGATCGAAAGACCCGAAGCCATCGTCATTCACCCTTGAGAGCGCGCGTCAGCGTCCCGATCCGGCCCTGCAGAAACGCAAGGCTGGACCGGTAGGCGAGCGCATTTTCGGCAAAGGCGGTCTGTTCGGTCGCCATCTCGACAGTGTTGCCGTCGAGCGACGATTGCACCGGAACGCGATATTCGATCGCGCCGTCGGTCGAGGCGCCTTCCTGCGCGAGATCGAGCGCCTTGGCGAAGTCGAGGTCGCGGGCCTTGTAATTCGGCGTGGCGGCATTGGCGATGTTCGAGGCGAGCATCATCATGCGCTGGCTGCGCAGCTGGAGCGCCGTCGCGTGCAGGCCGAAGAGCTTTTCGGAAGCCATCTGTCCATTCCTCCTGTCGATGCGGTCCGTCCGGCGGGTGCCGGGACCGGACGCGCGATCATCCGCAAGGATTGATGCAACGCGCGTGCCAAATGCCGATTTCCTTCGGTTTACCGCACGTTCGCGTGGTCGCTGTCGCTCGGAGGATCGAGCCGCGCGGCGCGTCGTCAAAAGATTGACGAGGCCCCCGGCTGCATCGTCGAAACCGGCGCCAACAGCCGCTTGGCACGCATCCTGCACCCCTGCCCGCAATTGTTCGACCGATGAGGAGATGGGCGATGCCCCGCATGAGTCTCGCCGCGCTTGCCGCCTTTGCCGTTGCCGTGCCCGGGGCACAGGCGCAGCAGGCGATCCAGGACTGGGCCCCGATCGACGCGCTGACGCAGACCGTCGCAGGGGCGATGGGGCGCACCGCGGCGCCGATCGACCGACGTATCAAGCTGCAGCGCTGCCCCGAACAGGCAGCGATCACCGCGATCGACAGCCAGACGCTCGCGGTGCGCTGCGCCTCGCTCGGCTGGCGCGTGCGCGTGCCGATGACCGGCGGCGCGGGCGCAGCGCCGGGCTTCACCGCGTCGACCAGCGCCCAGCCCGCCGCTCCGGTGATTCGCCGCGGCGACGCGGTTCGCGTCTCGTTCGAAACCACCACCTTTGCGGTTGCCTATAGCGCGATCGCATCCGAAGACGGCCGCGTCGGCGACACGATCGCGCTGCGCGGCGAAGGCAACCGCAACACGCTGAGCGCCGTTGTCACCGGCCCCGGACGCGCCAGCGTCGCGGAGTGACCGGCTGGGCGGACGGCCATCCGTGCGCCGCTCCGTGAAATCCCTGTTCCACCCTGCCCGGCGGCCGTCGATTTTCCGACGACGCCGGGTTTTTTAATTTTTTCCAAACATCGCTTAATCGGCCCGAGTCAGCGCCGTTAAACCTCATTCGAAGGCGCCGTCGATTTTCCGACGGCCCGCTTTTTGGAGGCGCGCGATGTCTGGAGACAGCAAGATCGGACCGCAGGTGGGGGGCGTATTGCGCCCGGTCGTCCTGCGCAAGATCGGCGCCGGATCCGCTGCCGCCGCCCATGGTGCGGCGCCCGCATCAGCCACCGCCGAGCCCGTCGCCGCAGCGCGGCTGATCGGGTTGACCGGGGCGCTCGCCGATCAGCCCGTACCGATCGACATGGCGCGCGTTGCGAGCCTGCGCAGCGCAATCGTGGGCGGCAGCTACAGCGTCGACGTCGGCGCAACCGCCAGCGCGATGCTGGCCTTCTATCGCGGGACGCCCGGCGCATGATTGCGGAGATGGATGCGGTGCAGGCACGGCTCGACGCGCTCGTCGCCGCGCTCGACGGGCAGGATCCCGGCGCGATCGTGGCGGCGTCCGAAGCGCTGGCGACCGCGGTGATCCTGTTCCAGAGCGCCGATATCCCCGCGGGAAGCGAGACGCGCGCGCGCGTGCTCCTCGCACGCACGCTCAAACAGCTCGAGGCCGCCGCGATCCGTGTCAATATCCTGAAGGACTGGACACGTCAGAGGATTGACAGGAATCACGCTTTACGCGGCACGGCACCGCGAGGGGCGGCTCTAAGCTATTGATAACCATATAGAGACGGCCGTTTTTCTGAAAATGGCACGATGATTGCTGTGGGTTCCGCGAAAGGATGCGGAACTAGCGATGACGCCGATCGACCCTCGACTGACCCAGGCCGGTATCGCCGCCCCCGTAAGGGATGCGGTGCAGTCGGCGTCGGCGCGCACGGGTATCGATTTCGATTATCTGGTCGACGTCGCCCGCGTCGAGAGCCGCTTCAACCCCACCGCGCAGGCACCGACCTCTTCGGCGCGCGGCCTCTATCAATTCACCAAGCAGACCTGGCTTGCGACGCTCGACCGCCACGGCGCGAGCCACGGGCTCGGCTGGGCGGCCGACGCGATCGGCCGCGACGCGGGCGGGCGGCTGTCGGTCGCCGATCCGGCGCTGCGCGAGCGCATTCTCGGCCTGCGCGACGATCCCGCCGCTTCGTCGGCAATGGCCGCCGCGCTCACTGCCGACAACCGCGCCGAGCTCGAAAGCCGCTTTGGCCGGCCGATGGAATCGGTCGACCTCTATCTCGCGCATTTCCTCGGCACCGCCGGCGCGACGCGCTTTCTCGCCGGGATCGAGGCGAACCCCGACCAGCCCGGCGCGGCGATGCTGCCCGAAGCGGCCGCCGCAAATCGTCCGATCTTCTATTCGGGCGACGGCAGCATGCGTAGCCTGTCGGAGATTCGCGCGCTGTTCGCCGCCAAGCTCGCGGAGGGCGGCGGCCCCCAGGATTTCACCCCGGCCCCCGATGCCCGCTGGCACGCCCAGTCGGGCAGCGTCGCGAGCGTCGCCGGCGGCAGCCGCCCGCCGCTTCAGATGATGGATATCCAACCCATGCCCAAGACGCTGTCGATGGATTTCGCCGCGAGCGCCTATCGCCGCCTCGCCGCGATGGGGGGTGACGCATGAGCGCCGCCGCCTTCGACCCCGCGAAGCTCGTCCGTATCGCCGCGACCGCCGCGCTTCCTGCGGGGATGCTCGTCCTCGTCGCGTTGATGGTGATCCCGGTTTCGCCGACCATCCTCGACATCAGCTTCATCGCGAACATCATGATCAGTCTTGCGATCCTGATGGTCGCGCTGTCGGCATCGAAACCGCTCGACTTCTCGGCCTTTCCGACCGTGCTCTTGCTCGCGACGCTGCTGCGCCTCGCGCTCAACGTCGCGTCGACGCGCGTCGTCCTCGTCCATGGGCACGAGGGCACGCACGCCGCGGGGCACGTCATCGAAGCCTTTGGCCAGGTACTGATCGGCGGCGACTATATCGTCGGCCTGTTCGTTTTCGGCGTGCTGCTGATCATCAACCTCGTCGTGATTACCAAGGGCGCGGGGCGCGTCTCCGAAGTGTCGGCGCGCTTCACCCTCGACGCCCTGCCGGGCAAGCAGATGGCGATCGACGCCGATCTCAACGCCGGGCTGCTCTCGCCCGAGGAAGCGAAGGCGCGCCGGCAGGAAGTCGCGACCGAGGCCGATTTCTATGGCTCGATGGACGGCGCCTCGAAATTCGTGAAGGGCGACGCGGTCGCTGGCCTGCTCATCCTGTTCGTCAACATTGTCGGCGGACTGATCCTCGGCATGGCGAGCCACGGCCTCAGCTTTTCCGAAGCCGGCGCCACCTATGTCACGCTGGCCATCGGCGACGCGCTCGTCGCGCAGATTCCCGCCCTGCTGCTGTCGATCGCCGCCGCGGCGATCGTCACCCGCGTTTCTTCGCCTTTCGACCTGTCGGGCCAGATCGGCAGCCAATTCTCGTCGCCGCATGTGTGGATGGCGGTGGGCGGCATCTTGTTCGTCCTCGGGCTCGTCCCGGCGATGCCGCAGATGCTGATCCTCCCCGCTTCGGCGCTCGCCTTTGCGATGGGCTGGCAGATGAAGCGCGCCGCCGACAATATGGCAGCCGCCCCCGAAGCCGCCGAGCCCGCGGCCGACCCGCACCATATCGCGTGGGCCGACGTCAGCGAGGCGAGCGCGTGCCAGCTCGAGGTCGGCTACGCGCTGGTATCGATGGTCGACGAGCGCAAGGGCGCGCCGCTGATGGGCCGCATCACCGGCATCCGCAAGCAATTGTCGAAGGAACTGGGCTTCGTCATCCCCGCGGTGAAGGTCGCCGACGACCTGTCGCTGCCCGGCAACGCCTATCGCATCTCGGTCGCCGGGGTGATCGTCGGCGAGGACGAGGTTTATCCGAACGAAATGCTCGCGCTCGATTCGGGCGACCTTGTCACCAAGGTGACCGGGCGCCCGTGCAAGGACCCGACCTTCGGGCTCGACGCGCTGTGGATTCCGAAAGCGGCGCAGAATGACGCGATCGCCGCGGGCTATACCGTCGTCGATCCCGCCACGGTCGTCGCGACGCACCTCAACAACAGCATCATCGCATCGGCCTCCGAGCTGTTCGGGCTCGACGACGCGCAGGCGCTGATCGACCATCTGAAGCAACATTATCCCCAACTCGCGGCGAACCTCAGCCCGCAGGGCTATGCGCTGCCGCGCGTCGCCGCGTTGTGCAAGGCGCTGCTCGAAGAGCGCGTACCGCTCCGCGATTTCCGCAAAATCGCCGAGGCGATGGTCGCGCTCACCGGCCAGCAGCTCGGCGACATCGAGCTGGTCGAGGCGGTGCGCCAGCGGATCGGGGCGCTGATTGTCCAGACGATCGTGCCCGCGCGCATGCCGCTGCCCGTCGTGACCTTCAGCCCCGATATCGAAATGCTGCTCAATCAGGCGGTGCGCGCCAATCCCGGCGCCGAATGGCCGTTCGAGCATGGCATGGCGATGAAGATCGTCGAACAGATCGGCGAAGCGGTCGAGCCGCTGCTGCTCCAGACGCGCAGCTTCGCGCTCGTCGCCTCGCCGCTGTGCCGCTCGCCGCTGTCGCGGCTGGTGCGCGCGACCTTCCCCGACGTCGCAGTGATTTCCTACCTCGAAATCCCGCCGACCAAGGCGACCGAGATCGTCGCGACGATCGGCGCCGAACCCGCGCGCCTGACCGCCGCCGCCCCCGACCAGATGAAGGATGAACCGCATGAGAGCTGAGCGGGCCGAACAATTCGGCGCGGGCCTTTCCGCGCCGCACCCCGCGCCGCGCCATTTCTATGGCGAGAGCGTCGAGGCGCTGGTCGACGAATATGCGCCGCTGGTGCGCAAGATCGCGTGGCAGGTGTTTTCGCGCGTGTCGCGCACGAGCGAACTCGACGATTTGATCCAGACCGGGCTGATCGCGCTGATCGAGGCGAGCCGCCACTATGAGGAGCGCGGCTATGCCTTCGCGACCTATGCCTCGACCCGTATCCGCGGCGCGATGATCGACCAGCTGCGCCGCGAAGCCGACGTCGGGCGCTCGGCGATGATCGCGGGCAAGCGCATCCAGTCGGTGCGCGCCGCGCTCGAACAGCATCTGATGCGTGCGCCGACGAGTGCCGAAATGGCGGCGGCATTCGAGATGAGCGCCGAGGAATATCACGCGCTCGAAAAGAGCGCGACGCACGGCCGCTCGACCTCGCTCGACGAAATGCTCGACGCCGGCACCTTCCTCGTCGCCGACGATGCGGGCGCCGCCGACGCGACGTGCGAGCAGGCCGACATGCTCAAAGCGCTCGAAGCCTGCGTGTCGCGGCTCCCCGAACGCGAGCAGCTCGTGCTCCAGCTCTATTTCTTCGAGGAACTCAACCTGCAGGAGATCGGGCTGACGCTCGACGTCAGCGCGGCGCGCGTGTGCCAGATCAAGCGCGATGCGATGGCGCGGATCGAGGCGATGATGCGCGGCATGACCGAATAGCGGCCCGCGGCGGGAACCGGGGCACCCGCGATCCGGGCGCCCCGGCGGGGAAGGTCAGGCGGCGCGGCGGCGCCGGTCGTCCCACGCGCGGCCGACCTTTTCGAAATAGCTTTCCATCCGTTCCGCCCCCGCGTCGGTCAGGTGGACGAGCGAACGCCGGCGATCCTTTTCGTCGATCATCCGCACGAGCAGCCCCTGTTGCTCGAGCGTCGCGATCATGCGCAGCCCCGACGACAACGGGACCCCGGCACCGGTCGCGAGGTCGCTGGCGCTCAACTGCCGGCCGTGCAGCCGCGCGAGCATCAGGTCGAGCATCATGTCCCAGCTCGCCCCCGACATCTGCGCCGCGCCGAAATGGCTCCGGCGCACCCGCCGCATTTGAATGCCGAAGCTGACCTGGTCGGCCAGCGTCGCGGGCGCGCGCTCATCGGCGCCCGGAACTGCGTCCTCGCCGCGCCCGCCCAGCATATCCTGTATCTGGTCGATCCGCGACTTGATGTCGGCAATATCTTGATTCGTGAACTGCTGCATTTCGTGACCCTTGCGCGCGACCCGCATCACGCCCTTGCGTCACTCCTTCGACCGCTCGATCCCGATGCGTATAAAATGACGAACAGGATCGGATAGGAAATATACATGGAGAGCAGCGCATAGGGCCGCGCCAATATCTCGACGAACATCAGCTTCTGCAGATGCCCGAAGATCGCGATCAGTTGCCAGCCCGTTATCCAATAGGGCCAGAAGCGGCGCGTCTTCAGCGCGATGAGCCAGAAGCTGGCGAGCGCGACCAGGTCGATCGCGAAGATATTGACCTCAACATGCGTCCATTGCGGCGCCGGAGAGACGATGGTGGTGCAGACCGAGGCGACCAATGCCGTCAGCGCCGCCCATTTTTCGAGCGGGCCGCCGCGAGCGATCGCGACCCCCACCGTCAGGAGCAGCACGGCATAATATGTCGCCACGGTCCACAAAATATGTCTCGCCTTCGCTTACGACGCCCGGGCGAGCGCGACGACGTCGCCGCGATCGTTGACTCCCTCGTCCGCGAGATGCGCGGACGGCGGCTTGACGCCGGCGCCGAACATGCGCGCGCCGAGCCCGACCTGCTTCTGGGTCACGGTGAGCGCCAGATGCGCATCGGTGAGCAGCTGGCGCACTTCGCCGGTTGCGGCGAGCGCGTTGGCGATCTTCGCCATCGCTTCCTGTCCGACGATCGCCGACATGTTGGTGTCGCGGCGCGCCATCGGCAGCGTCGCGGCAAGATTGGCGATGCGGATCATCGCTTCGTCGATGGCATCTTCGGCCTGGTGCAATTCGCTCGCGATCCTTCTGGCCGCGGAAACTCGTTCGTTCAGCATTTTCTGGTCCTTGAATAAGGAATGCTGACGGACCCCCCCGCAGCATTCGACTCGAACATCAGGTCAAAACACGACCCAGTCCGACAAGGATCGAATAGAGGGCGGAGAAGGCCAAAATCGTCGCGAATGCGATGAGGATCGGCCAGACAATCCTTTCCATCAACCCGTGCCGGTTCGTCGGCTGGGATGCGGTCGGGAACGGAAGACCGATATCGAAGATCTGCCGCAGCGAACCACGCCCCGGTTCCGCTTCGTCGGCATCCGGCGCGTCGCCTAGCTCGGCCAGTTGATATGTCAAAGATTGATAGGGGGTAACATCGTCGAAGACACCGTTACTTGCGAGAATCTTCGCGGCGTCGATTCGGTTCGAAACATTCAGTTTTTTCAGTGCACGCCGCACCCGTTCGTCGACGGTGTGCGGCGAGACGTTCATCAGGCGGGCGATTTCCTTGGAATTTCTGTGCTCGAAAACGTGCCGCAGCGTTTCGATTTGCGCGGCCGAGAGGAGACTGAGATAATTGTCAGGGTCGCCTTGCACCGGCACGGCATAGACCATCGCGAGTCGAAATCAAGTTAAGGAGGGGAACCATTCGGACGGTAGCGAACGGGACAAGCCGGTGTCGGCGCGCGACGAAGCGCGGTATAGTGCGCGCCTGGGGTCTCTCCGGTCAGCATCGCGTCAAGTTCGAATCATTTTTTTGTCCAGATGCGGGACGGCGCGCATGACCCGGCTCGGCGCGGTGCTCGCCGGCGGACGCTCCGAACGCTTTGGCAGCGACAAGGCGCTCGCGCTCTGGCGGGGGCGCCCCCTCCTTGCGCACGCCGCGGGCATCCTCGCGCGTCATGCCGACGCGGTGGTGGTGTGCGGCCGTATGGCCGCGCCGCTCGATCTGCCCTGCCTGCCCGACCAGCCGCACCCCGGGCTCGGCCCGCTCGGCGGCCTGTGCGCGGCGCTGCGATACGCCGCGGCGAACGACCATGAGCAGGTGCTGACGCTCGGCTGCGATATGCCGCTGCTCGACGAAGGACTGATCGCGGCATTGACCGCCCCGGGTGCGGGACGCTTTCTGGCGCAGGCGCCGGTGATCGGCTGCTGGCCGGCGGCGCTCGCCGGACCGCTGCTGCGCCATCTTGAAACGGGCGGCGACCGCGCCGTGCGCCGCTGGGCCGCCGCGGCGGGCGTCGAAAGCCTCGACGCCGGCGCGCCGCTCGCCAATCTCAATACCCCCGACGATCTCGCGGCGCTCGGCGGCGGCTGATCAGCGCCCCGGCCCCCACGCGCGATAGAAAGTGTCGATCGCCGCGTCGATCTCCGCCTCGAGCCGCGCGCGGCTGGCGCGGCGCGCTTCGGGAAGGTTGAGCACGGTGAATTGATAGAGGCCCGACTGGCAGAGGCCCGACAGATGATAGACCGCCTGCAGCGGATCGCCGCCGCGTAGCTCGCCACGCGCCATTTTTTCGCCCATCCACAGGGAGAGCCGCGCCTTGCCGCGCCGCGGCCCGCGTTCATAGAAGGTTTCGGCAAGATGCGGAAAGCGCCGCGCCTCGCCGACGACGAGCTGATAGAGCGCCAGCAGCGGATCGGACATCAATGTGCCGATCAGCGTATTGGCGAAGCGGCGCAGCACCGACACCACATCCTCGTCTAGCGGCAGGTCGATCTGCAGCGCGGTGCCATAATGTTCGACGATATCGTCGACGACCGCCTCGAACAGCGCTTCCTTCGACGGAAAATAGGACCAGAGCGTGGTCTTCGACCCGCCGACCTTGCTCGCGATCGACGACATCGTCGTTCCCGCATAGCCGTTGGCGAAAAAAGCCTCGCGCGCCGCGTCGACGAACGCCTTGCGCCGCTTTTCGCTCGCGGCATCGATAGATTCTGTACTGGCTGGTATCATTTCGATTGACAATCCGACTCCCATCGTTACTGGGCGCATGATACCAGCTAGTATCGTTGGATGCCATGCCTCGTTTCATTTTTACGACAACCGCCCTTCTGGGCCTGCTCGCGGGCTGCGCCGCGCCCGATCTCGGCCCCAAGCCGGTGCCCGCCGCGCCGCAGAGCCTTGCGTCGACCGCGAGCCTTGCCGGCGAGGCCGGTGCCTGGCCGGCCGAGGGCTGGTGGCGCGCTTGGGGCGACCCGCAACTCGACGCGCTGATCGCCGAAGGCCTCGCGGGGTCGCCCGATCTCGCCGCCGCCGCCGCGCGCGTCCGCGCCGCCGATGCGCTCGCCCAGCAGGCGGGCGCCGCGCTGCTGCCGCGCGTCGGCGCCGAAGCGAGCGCGGGCGGGGTCCAGCAGAGCAAAAATCTGGGCATTCCGCCGCAATTCGTCCCCGACGGCATTCAGGACACCGGCCATGTCGCCGGAACCTTCGCCTTCGACCTCGACCTGTGGGGCAAGAATCGCGCCGCGCTTGCCGCCGCGACCTCGGAGGCCGAGGCGGCGCGCATCGACGAAGCGCAGGCGCGGCTGATGCTGACCACCGGCATCGCCGCCGCCTATGCCGACCTCGCCGCCCAATATGAGGTGCTCGACGTCGCCAACGAAGCGCTGCGCGTACGCGGCGCGAGCGCGAAACTGTCGGCCGACCGCGCGAGCGCCGGGCTCGACAATCAGGTGAGCGCCAAGGGCAACGAAAGCCGCGCCGAGGGTGCGCGCGCCGACATCACCGCGGCCGAGGAAGCGATCGCGCTGACCCGCCACCGGCTCGCCGCGCTGATCGGCGCCGGCCCCGACCGCGGCGACGCGATCGCGCGCCCGACGCTCGCCGCACCCCACATGGAGCTTCCCGCCGATGCCGGGATCGCGCTCGTCGGCCGCCGCCCCGACATCGTCGCGGCGCGGCTGCGCGCCGAGGCGGCGGCGAAGCGGATCGACGTCGCGCGCGCCGACTATTATCCGAACATCAGCCTGTCGGCGCTCGTCGGCTTTCAGTCGCTCGGCCTGTCGAACCTCTTCGACAGCGACTCGGTCTATGGCAATGGCGGCGCGGCGATCAGCCTGCCGATCTTCGAGGGCGGGCGGATAGAAGGCCGCTATCGCGGCGCGCGCGCCGACTATGACGCGGCGGTCGCCAACTACGACCGCACGCTGATCGACGCGCTGCGCGACGTCGCCGACATCGCGCGCAGCCGCGCCGCGACGGCACGCCAGCTCGCCCAGCGCCGCGCCGCGCTCGCCGCCGCGACCGAGGCCGCGCACCTCGCCGAGCTGCGCTATCGCGCCGGCCTTTCGAACCAGCTCGTGCAGCTGACCGCCGAGGACACGATGGTCGTGCTGAGCCGCGCCGTCGCCGACCTCGAGGCGCGCGAGCGATCGCTCGACATCGCCCTGATCCGCGCGCTTGGCGGCGGCTATCAGGCAGAAGGAGAAGAATGATGGCCGACGCTGGTACGGTCAATGCCGAGACGGCGACGCCCGCCGCCCCCGAAGCCGACGGCGACGAGAGCACGGCCGCGAAGGCCGGGCGCCTCGCGAAGCGCAGGCGGCTGCTGCGCATCCTCGCGCTCGTCGTCGTGACGATCGCCCTGCTGTGGGGACTCTGGTATTTCATCACCCAGGCGGGGCGCGTGTCGACCGATAACGCCTATGTCGGCGCCGACAGCGCGACCGTCACCGCGCTCGTGTCGGGACCGGTCAAGGAGGTGCGTGTCAGCGGCACGCAGGCAGTGAAGAAGGGCGACATCCTCGTCGTGCTCGACGACGCCGACCAGCGCATCGCGGTTGCCGACGCCGAAGCGGCGCTGCGTCAGGCGCGCCAGCGCTACGGCCAGGCCGACGCGACCGCCGATGCGGCGCGCGCGCGCGTCCAGGCGCGCGGCGCCGAGATCGCCCAGGCCAAGGCGCGGCTGCGCGACGCCGAAGCGACGGTCGAGCGTGCGCGCGCCGAGCTTCAGCGGCGCGAAAGCATCGCGGGCACCGGCGCGGTGTCGGGCGAAGAGCTGACCGCGGCGCGCGCCGCGCTCAAGCAGGCGCAGGCGGCGCGCGACCTTGCCGCGGCGGGTGTGACCTCGGCACAGGCGACGCGCGGTTCGGCGAGCGGCGACCTCGGCGCCGCCGAAGCGGTGGTGCGCGGCACGACGATCGACACCGCCCCCGACGTCGCGGCGGCACAGGCGCGGCTCGACAAGGCGAAGCTCGACCTCGCGCGCACCGTCATCCGCGCGCCGGTCGACGGGATCGTCACCAATCGTCAGGTGCAGGTCGGCCAGCGCATCGCCGCGGGGGCGCCGATCATGATCATCGTCCCGATCGAGAGCGCCTATGTCGACGCCAACTACAAGGAAAGCCAGTTCGGCAAGATCCGTACCGGCCAGCCAGTCGAACTCACGTCGGACTATTATGGCGGCGACGTCGTCTATCACGGCAAGGTCGTCGGCATCGCCGGCGGAACCGGCGCCGCCTTCTCGCTGATTCCGGCGCAGAATGCGACGGGCAATTGGGTAAAGGTCGTCCAGCGCCTGCCGGTGCGCATCGCGCTCGACCCCAAGGAGCTCAAGGAGCATCCGCTGCGCGTCGGGCTGTCGATGGAAGCGACGATCGACACGCGCGGGAAGTAGGCAGCGATGGCCTCCGCCGCCCTTCCCGCCAACGGCACCCGAACCGAGCCGCGGCCGCTCGCCGGCGTGCGACTGATCGTCGCCGCCTTCGCGCTCGCGCTCGCCAATTTCGTCGTCGTGCTCGACATGACGATCGCCAATGTGTCGGTGCCGCATATCGCGGGCGGGCTCGCGGTGTCGCCGACGCAGGGGACGTGGGTGATCACCAGCTATGCGGTCGCCGATGCGATCAGCGTGCCGCTCACCGGCTGGCTCGCCTCGCGCTTCGGCACGGTGCGCTGGTTCCTGATCTCGATCACCGGCTTCGGCATCTTCTCTTTCCTTTGCGGCATTTCGCGCACGCTCGACGCACTGATCCTGTTCCGCGTGCTGCAGGGGCTGTCGGGCGGACCGCTGATGCCGCTGACGCAGATCCTGCTCCTACGCATCTTCCCGAAAGAAAGGGCCGGAATGGGCCTCGCGATCTGGGCGATGACGACGACCACGGCGCCGATCCTCGGCCCGATCCTCGGCGGCACGATCAGCGACAATTGGAGCTGGCCGTGGATCTTCTTCATCAACCTGCCCGTCGTCGCGATCTGCGCCTTCGGCGTCGGCAGCCTGCTCGGCGGCTTCGAAACGCCGCGCCGGAAAGCGGGGATCGACGTCGTCGGGCTCGTCCTGCTCGTCGTCTCGGTCGGCGCCTTCCAGATCATGCTCGACACCGGGCGCGAGCACGACTGGTTCGGTTCCGCCTGGATCGTAGCGCTGGCGATCATCGCCGCGATCGGCTTCGTCGCCTTCCTGATCTGGGAACTCACCGACGCCAATCCGGTCGTCGACCTGCGCGTATTCCGCTTCCGCGGCTTCAGCTTCGGCACCGCGGCACTATCGCTCGGCTTCGGCGCATTCTTTGCGCAGGTCGTGCTCACGCCGCTGTGGCTGCAGCAGGTCGCGGGCTATACCGCGACCGAGACCGGCTTCGTCGTCGCGTGGCTCGGTTGCTTCGCGGTGATCCTCTCCCCCGTCGCCGCGGCGCTTGTCGGCAAGATCGACATCCGCATCTCGATCAGCGCCGGGATTATCTGGATGGCGATCATGGCGGTGGTGCGCGCGAGCTGGAACGCCGACGTCGATTACTGGACGCTCGCGATCCCGCACATCCTGCAAGGCATGGGGATGCCCTTCTTCTTCGTCGGGCTGACCGCGCTCGCAATCTCGAGCGTCCCCGAGGACAAGCAGACCTCGGCCGCGGGCCTGATGAACTTCCTGCGCACCTTGAGCGGCGCGATCGGCACCGCGATCGCGACGACCGCGTGGGACGACGCCGGGCGCACCTCGCGATCGGAGCTCGTCTCGGCGCTCAACGATCCCGGCCGCGCAGTCGACCGGCTGCAGGGCGCGGGACTGTCGATGGAACAGGCGCGCGCCGCGCTCGACCGCATGGTCGAGGTGCAGGCGATGACGCTCGGCGTGCTGCATATCTATATCGCGACGGGAATCATCTTCGTCATCGCCGCGGCGGCCGTCTGGTTCGCGCCGCGCCCGGCGCGCGTGTCGATGGGGGCGGCACACTAGAACAATTCACGCCTTTCTCCGCCCAAGCGGAGGCGGCACCGGTCCGCTCCCCCCTCCATCCCGAGGGCCGGTGCCGCAGCTATCGGCTAGAAGTTGAACTTGGCGGTGATGCCATAGCTCGGGCTGCGACCGGGGAAGCGGACCGCAGTGTTCGCGTTGGTGGCCGCCGACATCCAGTAATAGGTGTCGGTGATGTTGCGGCCCCAGATCGACACGTCCCATTTGCCGCCCTGGTCATAGAGGCCAAGGCTGGCGTTGAGGATGCCATAGGCCTTGATCGCGAGCGGATCGAAATCCTCGATCGTGCTGCCCGTCTTCGACTGGTAGCGCCCGTTGAGGATCGCCCGGATGCCCAGAGTGTCGCTGACCGGCGCGTCATAGGTGATCGTAGCGGCGCCCGAGAATTCGGGGCTGTAGGGAAAGCGATAGCCGTCATAGTCGAGCGGCTGTCCCGCCGCGTCGATCCCGACATAGCCCTGAATCTCGGTCTTGAGCCACGTCGCGGCGAGGCTGAGGTTCAGATTGTCGGTCAGATAGATGCTGACGTCGCCGTCGAGGCCATAGGCGCGCGATTTCGGAATATTGTCGAGGCGTAGCAGGGTCGTATAGATCGGGTCGGCGAAATAGACCGCGAGCTGCTTGTCGCGATAGTCGTAATAGAAGGCCGCGAGGTTCAGGTTCACGCGCCGGTTCGCGAGGCCGAGCTTGGTGCCGACTTCATAGGCGGTAAGCTCTTCCTGCCGCGCCGGGCGGTTCTGCGTCGCGATATTGGCGGCGTTGACCGGGGTCGAGCCCGATTTGTAGCCGCGCGACACCGAGGCATAGACGAGCGTGTCGTCGCTCGGTTCCCACGTCAACGCGCCGCGCCAGGCGACATTGTCTTCCTTGAGGCTCGACGTCACCGGGCCGAAGGTGCCGGTATCGACGTCGAAGGTATTGCACTGGTCGGTCGTGATCGGCGCGGTGAAATAGCCATAGACCTGAAAGAAGAAGGCGCGGTTGAACAGGTTGACGTTGGGCAGCATCGAATCGCCGATCGAGCGCGAGCAGCCTTCATAATCCTGCCGGTCCTTGGTGTAGCGGACGCCGGTGGTCAGCTTCAGCGTTTCGGCGAGCTGCCAGTCGGCGCTCGCGAACAGGCTCCACGTCTCGGTATCGAACGCCGCCTGGTCGCGATAGGTGCGGAAGGATTGCGCGACGTCGGCCGCGGTATAGCCCGGCGAGTTGAACGGAGAATTGAGCAGGTCGAGCTGGAAGATCAGCGCGCGGATTGCGCCGACATTGGCATTCTGGCCGAGCAGCGTCTGGTTGGTGTCGGTCAGCGTGTCGTTGGCATAATAGCCGCCGACGACCCAGTCGGCCGGACCGGTCGAACCCTGGAAGCGCAGCTCCTGCGAGATGCTCTCGATCCGCCCTTCGGCATGCTGGATCAGGATTTCATAGGGCGCGCCGCTCCAGTCATATTTGGCGTCGCGCGTCACGCGGTTGTAGCCGGTGAGCGAGATGAAGCTGAGGTCGCTCGTCAGGTCGAACTGGATCAGCCCGCGCAGCCCGACGAAATCGCTGTCCTCCTGAAGCGGGCCGTCGATGCCCGGTCCGATACCGATGTCCGCGCCGCGCACCGATCGCGGCGCCCAGTCGGCGCTGTTCGAATCCCATTTCCCGCCGTTTGCAGCGACATAGTCGGCAAGCCCCGGTGCGTTGAACAGGCTGAATACGGTGCCGCTGTCGGGATCGGTGTTCGGCGTGAAGCCAACCGCCTGTCCGGCGAGCGTATCCGACTTGTTGATCCAGAAATTGGCCCCGAGTTCGATCTTCATCCCGTCGACGGGTTCGGCGGTGAGCGTCAGGCGGCCGCCATAGCGATGGACTTCGCCGAGCTTTTCGTCGCGCGAGATGCTGTGCTGCCATCCCTCCCAGCTGTCTTCGGTGCGAAAGGCGATGCGCGCCGCGACCACGTCGCCGAGCGGGATGTTGAGGTGGCCTTCGCTGTTCAGCGTCTGCTCGCTGCCGCCCTCGACCGTGACGCCGCCCGAAAATTCGCCGAACTTCGGCTTGGCCGAGATGAAATTGATCAGGCCGCCGGTGGTGTTGCGGCCATAGAGTGTGCCCTGCGGCCCCTTGAGTACCTCGACGCGGTCGAGGTCATAGACCGGTCCGCTGTTCATGAAAGGATAGGCGAGCGCGACCTCGTCCTGATAGGTGCCGACCGTCGAGGTCGCCGACAGGTTGATCGTGTTGAAGCCAATACCGCGCAGCGTATAGATCGGAATGCCCTGATAGCCGCGCGAGACGTTGAGGCTGGGGACCACCGCCTGCAGATCCTCGGTCGAGGTGACGTGCAGATTTTCGAGCGTGTCCCCCGAAAAGGCCTGGATCGACAGCCCGATGTCGTTGATCGCCTCGGCGCGGCGCTGCGCCGTCACGACGATCACGTCGTTGCCGGGCGATGCGGCGGGGGCTTCGTCCGCCGTCTGCGCCGATGCCGGGGTCGCCGCCATGGCCGCCAGACCGATGCCCGCCAGCAGGACGGACCGCGCAATCCTTCTCATCATACCCTCCCGATTTGCGATTCTTATCAGTCGTGATAGTTATCACCGCTGATAGATATTGCAACAGCAATTGCAATTTCGGGCAGAGAATGGTCTGTCGGACCCAAGGAGCAGTCATGGCCAGCCGAAGCGAGAAAGTGGAAAGCCGAACGCGCGGGTCGATCCGCGACGCGCTGCTCGATGCGGCGAGCGCGTTGATGCGCGAGCAGGACAAGATCGATGTCGGGATCGTCGACATCGCCGCGCGCGCGGGCGTCAACCACGGGATGATCCGCTATTATTTCGGCGACAAGGAGGGGATGCTCGCTGCCCTGCTCGATCGCGACGTGCTGCGCGCGATCCGTCAGCTCGATGCGCTGTTCCGCCTGAACGTCAGCGCCACAACGCGGATGCGCATCCACCTCGAAGGTATTCTCGACACCTATTACCGCATCCCGTATCTGAACCGCCTGATCCAGTATATGGTCCGCGACGCCGAGCCCGAGCGCGTGCGCCACATCGGCGACGAGCTGCTCAAGAAGATCGCGGGCGCACAGGCGCGGATCATCGAGGAGGGCATCGCGGCGGGCGAATTCCGCGACGTCGATCCCAAGCTCTTCTATTTCAACACCATCGGCGCCGCCGACGGCCTGTATTCGAACCGCCTGACCCTGCAGGTGGTGTTCGAGGGCAAGCCGCACGCCGACGACGATCTGCACGCCCGCTATCGCCGGCACACGGTCGAGACGCTGCTCGCCGGACTGGTCAAGAATTATCAGACTTGATAATTGGAGCAGGCGCGCGCATAGGCACCCGCATGGACCTCGAATTCAGCGAAGAAGAGCGGCTGCTGCGCGATTCGCTCGCGCGCTTTCTGGCGCAGCATCTGCCGTTCGAGAAACGGCGCGGCCTGCGCGGCGCCGAAGCCCAGCTCGCGGCATGGCGCGAAATCGATGCGGCGATCGGTGTCGGCGCGGCCTCGCTTCCCGAAAGCATCGGCGGCTTCGGCGGCGGCCGCGTCGCGGCGATGCTCGTTGCCGAGGAACTCGGCGCCACGCTCGCGGTCACGCCCTTCATCGACTGCCATGTCCTCTCGGCGACGCTGCTTTGCGCGCTCGGCGAACGGGATCGCGCCGCCGCGATCGCCCGCGGCGACGCGTTGATCGTCACCGCGATCGAGGAGCCGCAGACGCGCGGTGACATCGCCGCGATCCGCACGCGCGCCGAACCCGCGCCCGACGGTTGGACGCTCACCGGGCGCAAGATCGCGGTGCCCTTCGCCGCCGAGGCGAGCGAGATCATCGTGCCAGCGCGCACGCGCGACGGAACGCTTCGCCTGTTCGCGCTGCCCGGCGCCGCGCTGTGCGACAAGCTGCACGCCTATCTGACGATCGACGACATGCCCGCGGGCGACCTGATCCTCGACGGGCTGTGGATCGCCGGCACGCGCGAGGTCGGCGCGGGGCAGGATGCGGAGGCCGCGCTTGCAGCGAGCGTCGAAGCGGCGATCGCGGCGACCTGCGCCGAGGCGGCCGGCCTCGCGCGCGTGCTGCTCGACGACACGCTCGTTTATGCCAAGCAGCGGCGCCAATTCGGCAAGACGCTGTCGAGTTTCCAGGCGCTCCAGCACCGCATGGTCGACATGCTGCTGCTGCGCGAACAGGTCGGGGCCGCGGCGATGCTCGCCGCGCTCAAACCCGGCGACGCACGCGCGAGCGCCGCGGCGAAGGCGACCGTCGGCGATGCGTTGCGCAAGATCGGGCAGGAAGCGGTGCAGCTGCACGGCGCGATGGGGATGACCGAAGAGCTGCGCGTCGGCCATTATTTCAAGCGCGCCACCGCGATCGAGCAGCGGCTCGGCACCAGCGACGCGCATGTCGCACGCTATGCCGCGGCAATGCAGATCGCCGTCTAGTCGGTCCGCGCGCGCCTAGAGCCCCAGCACCGCCTTCGCCAAAATATTGCGCTGGATCTCGTTCGAGCCGGCATAGATCGACCCCGCGCGCTCGTTGAAATAGCGCAGCGGCGCGATCGCCTGCCATGGCGCACCGGTCACATGACCGTCGTCGGGCGGCGTGTGCGCGGGCACCACGGCCCCGGGCCGCCCGGCGTGCGGCTGGAACGCCGTGCCCGCCGGGCCCGCCGCCTCATAGGCAAGCTCGGTGATATGCTGCGCGAGCTCGGTCGCCATGATCTTGAGCAGCGACGCCATCACCCCGACGCTTTCGCCCTGTCCGGTCGCTGAGAGCAGCCGCAGCTCGATCATCTCCAAGATGTCGACCCGGATGCGCGCGCGCGCGAGCTTGCCCGCGAACACCGGATCGGCGCCCAGCATCGTCTCGCCCATCGGGGTTTCGGCAGCGTGGCGCGCGAGCGCGTCGAGCCGCATCGCGAGCGCCGGCGCGTGCGCGGAGCCCCCGCGTTCGAACTCGAGCAGATATTTGGCGACGCTCCACCCGCGATCGACCTCGCCGATCACATTCGCCTTTGCCGAGCGCGCATTGTCGAAGAACACCTCGGCCTGGATCGTCTCGCCCGAAATCATCGTCAGCGGCCGCACCGTGACGCCGGGTTGGTCCATCGGCACGAGCAGAAAGGTGATCCCCTGTTGCGGCCGATCGTGCTTCGACGTGCGCACCAGGCAAAAGATCCAGTTCGCCTTACCCGCGTGGGTGGTCCAGATCTTCGATCCGTTGAGCACGAAATCGTCGCCGTCGGCGACCGCGCTCATCTGCAAGGCGGCAAGGTCCGATCCTGCGCCGGGTTCGGAATAGCCCTGGCAGAAAAAGACTTCACCGGTCAGGATGCGCGGCAGGAAATACGCCTTTTGCGCGTCGGTGCCAAAGGCGGCGATGACATGCGCGACCATGTGGATGCCCATCGGCGACAGCGGCGGTGCGCCCGCACGCGCGCGTTCGCGCGCCCAAAGATAGAATTGCGCGGCGGTCCAGTCGCGGCCGCCATGCTCGGGGAGCCAGTGCGGCGCCGCGAGCCCCTGCGCATGGAGCCGCGCCTGCCAATCCATCGACACGTCGTGATCGGCGTAGACGCTCGTCATGCCTTCCGCCCCCGCGCGCAGTCCGGGCGTCAGCTCGCGCGCGAACAGCGCGCGCATCTCTTCGGCAAAAGCCCGTTCGGCATCGCTCCAGTCGAGGTTCATCATTCCACCCGTTGCAAACAATTATCACGTCTGATAACGATTATCTTCCCAAGGTCAATCGAACGGACCATATTTCGATGAACCAGATGAGCAAGCCGCCCGCCGCGATGGCGATCGATTTCACCCGCCCCAAGGGCGAGACCGCATTGCTCGCGCCCGATTCGGTGCAGTGGCGCGTCTTCAAGAACCCGGTCGCGATGGCGGTCGGCGGGGTTGCGGCGGTGCTGCTCGAATTCGCCGACGCGCGCATCCGGTCGGGGGTGTGGGATCATTCGATCTACAAGGTCGATCCGATCGGCCGCTCGCAGCGCACGGGCATGGCGGCGATGGTCGGCGTTTACGGCCCCGCGAGCACCGCGCGCCGCGTCATCGCCGGGGTCGGCCGGATGCACGCCAAGGTTGCGGGAACGACACCGAAGGGCGAGGCCTATCGCGCGCTCGATCCCGAATTGCTCAACTGGGTCTATGCGACCGCGCAATATGGCTTCCTGACCGCCTATCACCGCTTCGTCCGCCCGCTGTCGGCGGCCGATCAGGCGCGATACTGGCGCGAGGGCGAGCCCGTCGCGGCGCTCTACGGCGTTACCGAAACGCCCAAATCCGAAGCCGAATTTTTGGCGATGATGGAGGCGCTGCTGCCGCGCTTCGAGCCGCATCCGATCAACATCGAGTTTCTGGACATCATCCAGTCGGGCCGCGCCGCGCCGTCGGTGCCGCGCTTCCTGCACAAGGCGCTCGCGCGCGCCGCGGTGTCGCTATTGCCGCCGGTGGTCCGCACGCGGCTCGACCTCGGCGCCGACTATGACCTGACCCTGCGCGACCGGATGATGGTGAAGACGATGGCGCGCCTCGCCGACCGCGTGAAGGATCGCAATGCGCCCGCGTGGCAGGCGGCCGAACGCCTGGGCCTGCCGGGCGACACCGCCTGGCGCCGCGCTCCGGCCTGACGCGATGTCGGACTCGCCGCGCCGCATCGCCAGCCGCGACGGCGTGCGAATCGCTGCCGACGTCACGGGCGCCGGCCCGCTGCTCATCTTCGTCCACGGATTCCCCGAACTGCGCCAGTCGTGGCATCGCCTGACCGCGGCAACCGCGGCCGCGGGCTACACCGCCTGTGCGATCGACGTGCGCGGCTATGGCGACAGCGACCGCCCCGCAACGATCTCCGATTATCGCATGGAGGCGATTGTCGACGATCTTGTCGCGGTCGCCGATGCGCTTTCGCCGGACCGGTCGGCGACGCTCGTCGGCCACGATTGGGGGGCCTCGATCGTGTGGAATGCCGCGATGGCGCGCCCCGATCGCTTCGGCGCCGTCGCGGCGCTCTCGATCCCGTGGCTCGGCCGCGCCGCCGCGCCCTTCGACGCGATCTTCACCCGCCGCTTCACCGAACGCGGCCGCTTTTTCTATCAGGCCTATTTTCAGGAGCCCGGCGTCGCCGAGGCCGAGCTCGAGGCCGATCCCGCGCGCTTCCTGCGCGCTTTCTATCATTGCATCTCGGGCGACGCCGCGCCCGGCGACTGGCCGACCGACAAGCCGCACGGCGCCGCGCTGATGGAGGGACTGCGCTATCCGGACGCGCTGCCCGCGTGGGTCGACCCCGACTATTTCGCGGCGGCCGCCGCGACCTTCGCGCGCACCGGATTTGCCGGCGCGCTCAATCGCTATCGCAACCATCGCCGCGATCACGACTGGGCCGGCGGCTTCGATCCGGTGATCCGCCTTCCCGCGCTGTTCATCGGCGGGACGCGCGATCCCGCGCTGCTGCTCGGCACCGCCGACCCGGTCCCGCTGATGCGAACGCACGTTCCCGATCTCGAGGCGCATATGCTCGAAGGCTGCGGCCACTGGACGCAAGCCGAGCGCACCGCCGAGGTCGAAGCGATCCTGCTTTCCTGGCTGCGCCGCCGCGTCCCCCCGAACAGCTGATTGCGCCGCCGCCGCGCGCGCGCCATGGTGGGTGGATCACCCAGCAGGAGATCCAGCATGGCCCATGGCACGGCGCGCATCGGCAAGGATCATTACCGCACCGAGATCATGGTCGGCGACCACAGCCTCGTCGCCGACGAAGGCCCCGCGCTCGGCGGGCAGGCGGCGGGGCCGGCGCCCTATGACCTGCTGCTCGCGAGCCTCGGCGCCTGCACCGCGATCACCCTGCGCATGTACGCCGACCGCAAGGACTGGCCGCTTGCGTCGGTCGAGGTCGGACTGCGGCTGGCCGGCGGCGCAGGCGCGATGCGCATCGAGCGCACGCTGAAAATCGCGGGGCTCGACGAGGGCCAGCAGGCGCGGCTCGCCGACATCGCCGAACGCACGCCGGTGACGCTGACCTTGAAGAACGGATTGCCGATCGACACGCGGCTCGCCTGAAGACGCGGCTCCGGCCCAATAAGTTAGAGGCCGGAGCGATGGTCTGTCGCTCCGGCCTCTGCCGATCGATGCCTTCCGATAGGGTCGCGGATCAGAAGGCGAATCGAGCGGTGATCTTGGCCCCCCGGGTGTCGCGGTCCGAGCCGAGCGTCGCCATATAGCCCGCGCCGATGGTGAAGCCGCCGGTCGTATAATCGAAGCCCGCCTCGAGCTCGGCCGAGCTCTTGGGGATCAGCGTGCCGGTGATCGTGAACGGCGCGCCGCCGCTCGCAAAGCCCGCGCGGACGCGGGCGCCGCGGTCGTCGAAGGCACGGTTCCACGCCGCCGAAACATAGGGCTTGAAGCCCGTATCGCCGCCATTGGCCTGCGCCCGCACGCCGAGGCTGAACAACGTCGTTTCCTCGGTCGCCCTGGCGACGGCAAGCGCGGCGCTGCCGCCCGCCTCGACGAAGGGGTCGCTTTCGGTGCGCACCAGCGCGAGCCGCGCAAAGGGCGTCACCGCCGCGTCGCCGGTCGCGACGTCATAGCCCAGCTCGGTGAAGAGCTGCAGCGTGTCGGCGTCGCGCTGCGAGGTCAGCGACTGGGCAAGGGGCGCGAAGCCGATCGAACGGCGCGTGTCGATGTCGTGCCAGGCATAGGCGAGGCCGAAGGCCGCGCGCGGCCCCTCGCCGGTGCCATAGACCGCGTGCACCGCCAGATATTTGCTGTCGACGTCGGCATGGTCGCTGCGGCCGCCCAGATCGAAGTCCGAGCTGCCGATCCCCGCCGACAGCGCCGCCGCGAAGCCATTGCCGCCATAGCCAAAGCCCGCGACGAGCCCCTTATGCTCGGTGTCCATGCCCGCACGGCCGGCGTCGGGCGCGAAATCACCCCAGCCGCCGAACGCCGAACCCCAGACGAAAGCGCCGCTCGCCTCGGGCGGCGCCATGCCGAGCAGCGCGCCGCGCAGATAGCGGCTGCCGTCGTTGAGCCCGCTGATGGTGCTCGCGACGATTTCGCCCGACAGGTCGGCATAGGCCGCCCGCGCGCCCACCGCATTCTGGTTCACCACCGCCTCGAACAACGGATCGTCGATGCCGCGCGACTGGATCGCGCCCGCGACCGCCGCCTGGTTCGCGCCCACCGCGACGTCGGCGAAGTCGACGTCGTTGCGATAGAGCGACAGCGTCACCGTGTCGGCGCTGTAGCGCAGCAGCGGATCGAGGAAGGCGAGGTCGCTCGTTACCGATCCGAAGGTCCCGTCGACGCCTTCGGCGCCGGTCAGGATCACATAGTCGGTGCGCCCGGCATAATTGCCGTCGGCGGCGAGCACCGCGACGCTGGCATCGCTGTCGATCGTGACCGTGCCGGTCGCGTCGATGCGGTCGGCCTGGCCCGCGGCATTGACCTCGACCTGATAGACCGAGCCAGCCGCGAAGGCGAGGTCGCCGGCGACCGTCAGCCGCCCGATCGAGTTGCCCGGCGCGATCGTGCCGCCATTCCCGACGTTCGTCGATCCGACGCTGCCGTTGCCGCCGAGCGCGCCGCCCGAATTGACGAACACCGGCGAGGTGATCGAGCCGTTGACCGCCAGCTTGCCGCCGCCGATCGTCGTCGGGCCGGTGTAGCTGTTCGTGCCCGACAGGTTGAGCGTGCCGCTGCCCGTCTTGGTGAAGCCGCCGCTGCCGGTGATCGCGCCCGCGAACTCGCTATTCTCCTCCTGATCGACGGTCAGCTGGTTCGCGCCGATGTTGACGCTCGCCCCCTGCTGACCCGCGAGGCCGCCGATCGTCTGGTCGTTGCCGCTGAGATCGAGCGCGCCGCCGCCGACATTGAAGTCGGTCGCCGGGTCGATCATCCCGTCGAAGCGGACCGAGCCCGCAAGGATGTTGGTCACGCCGTCGAAGGCATAGTCGCCGGTGAAGCTCAGCACCCCGGCGCCCATCTTGTCGAGCGTGCCCGCCCCTGAAAAGGCACCGATGAAATCATAGTCGTCCGAGCGATTGAAGACGAAGCGGCCATCGTTGACGAGGTCGCCTTCGAACGTGCCGGTGGTGCCGCCGTCGCCGAGCTGGAACACGCCGTCGCCTTCGGTCACCACGGTCGAGGCCAGACGGCCTTCACCGGTCAGAACCAGCGCGCCATTCGCGACCTCGGTGCGCCCTGTGTGCTGCGCGGCATCCGCCCGGTCGACGACGATCGTGGCCGCGCCCTCCAGCCGCACGGTGCCGGTGCCGGCGATGACCAGATCGTCGGCCTCTTCCAGCACCGCGTCGCTGTCGAAATCGAGCACCAGCGTGCCGTCGGCGATGACGCTGGTCGTCAGGATGGCGCTGTCGGGGCCGAGTTCGGTCGCCACTTCGCCGACCTTCAGCGTCGCGCCCGATGCGACTTGGACGCTCTCGAATTCGCCGACATAGCCCGCCGAGGTCCAATAGCCGTTCGCGACCTCGAGCGTCTCGAAGCCCGCCGACGCACCGACCTGCTGCGCGTCGGTGAGTTCGAGCACATCGCCGTCGAGCGTCAGACTGTCGATGCCGTCGCCCGCGTCGATCACGCCCGCGACGGAGCTGCCGGTCTTCAACGTGACGCTGTCGTCGAACGCGCTCAAGGTCGCTGCGACGCCATCGCCGCCGGTCAGCGTGCCGCCGTTGACGAAATCGATCCGGCCGAGCGAGGTCAAGGCGACGCCCGTATCGCTGACGATCGTGCCCATGTTCGTCGCGGTCGCGCTGTCGACGTCGATCAGCACACCGCCCGAAATCGTGCCCGAGTTGACGAGTTCGCCCGCCTTGCCCGCGCTGTTCTGCTTGCCGATCACCACCCCGGTTTCGCCGCCCGAAATCGTGCCGGCGTTAGTCACCGACGCGCCGCTGACCGCGAGCACGCCGTAGCGCACGCCGGAAATCGTGCCGCCCGCCTCGTTGACGACCGAGCCGAGCATCGTGCTGCCGCTCGTGTCCTGGCCGCCGAACGCCTGGATCGTGATGCCGTCGGTCATTTCGCCCGCGACGCCCTCGATCGTGCCGCTGTTCGTCACGCTGCCGCCGCCGAACAGGCGCACGGCATCGTTGGCCTCGCCGCGGATCGTGCCGCTGTTGACCACCGCGGTCTCCGTAGCCCGCGCTTCGAGCTGACCGGTGTCCTCGTTGTAATAGGACTGGGTCACAATGCCGTAGCCTGCACCCGAAATCGTGCCGCTGTTGGCGACCGACGCGCCCGCCGACTGGATCATCACGCCCGCGTCGGCCGGCGCATCGCTGCCTTCATAGCTGCCGTTGCCGCGGATCGTGCCGGCATTGTCGAGCGTCAGCGTGCCCTCGCCGCCGGCGTAGACGCCGTGCGTGCCGCCCTCCATCACCCCGCCCGCGGCGTTGGTGATCGTCACGTCGCCCAGCGTGCCGTGGAACACCGCGGCGCCCGCTTCGCTGCGGATCGTGCCGCTGTTGTCGAGGGTCGCGGTGGCGAGGTCGCTACCGAAGCCGACGCCATAGCCGTCGGAGCCGGTGTCGAGCGTGCCCGCGATCGTCCCCGAATTGACGAGGCTCGCGGTCAGCCCGCTGCGATCGCCGCTGTCGAGCGCCGTGCCCTGGATGAAGACGCCGCCAACGCTTCCCGTAATATCGCCCGCATTGTCGATGTCGCCGCCACCCGACAGGATGATGCCGAAGCGGTCGCCCTCGATCGACCCGCCCGCGGCGTTGGCGACCGACGCGCTATAATCGTCGCTCGCCTGATCGGAATAGCCGTACATCGAGATACCGTCGGCCGCGACGGCACCCGTGCCGCTGATCGTGCCGCTGTTGGTGACGCTGCCGCCGCCAATCAGGCGGACGCCGTCGTTGCTTTCGCCCGCGATGGTGCCGCTGTTGTCAACCTCGGTTCCCTTGGCGAGTCCGACGAGCGCACCCGTCTCCTCGTCGACCACATAGACCGTCGTGATGCCCGCACCGGCGCCCGAGATAGTGCCGCTGTTGGCGACGCTCGACGACGCGGTGCCGATGGTGACGCCCGCATCGGGGGTCCGTTCGAAGCCGTCGTAGCTCCCTTCGCCGCGGATCGTCCCGGCGTTGACGAGCGTCAGCGTGCCGCCCGAATTCGCATAGACGCCCGAGGTCGCACCCGTGATCGTGCCGTCTTCGGCATTGCTCACCGTCACGTCGGCGAGCGAGCCCTGAAGCACGCCGACGCCGAATTCGCTCACGATCTCGCCGCTGTTGTCGAGCGTCGCGCTCGCCATGTCGCTACCGAAGACGACCCCATGGCCGTCGCCGTCGCTGCCGCCGAAGTCGCCGGTGCCGCGGATCGTCCCCGAATTGACGACGCTTGCGGTCACCCCGCTGCGGTCGTCGCTGTCGAGCGCGGTGCCCTGAACGAACACGCCGCCGACGATCCCTTCGATGTCGCCGGCATTGTCGATGTCGCCGCCCCCCGACAGGATGATGCCGAAGCGCTCGCCGCTGATCGTGCCGCCGTCCTGATTGGTGACGAGTGCGCTGTAATCGCCCGGTGCCTGGTCGGTATAGGCATACATCGAGATGCCGTCGGCATCGCCGCGCCCGCTGCCGCTGATCGTGCCGCTGTTGGTCACGCTGCCGCCGCCGATCAGGCGGATGCCGTCGTTGCTTTCGCCCGCGATGGTGCCGCTGTTGGCAACCTCGGTGCCGGTCGCACGGCCTTCGATCTCGCCGGTGTCGACATTGTAATAATAGGCGGTGGTGATCCCCGCGCCGGCGCCCGAGATGGTTCCGCTGTTCTCGACCGTCGACGGCGCGCCGAGGATGGTGACGCCCGCGTGCGGCGGCTCGTCGAAGCCGTCGTAGCTGCCGTTGCCGCGGATCGTCCCCGCGTTGACCAGATCGATGCCGCCTTCGTCGTCATAGACGCCGATCGTCGCGCCCTCGATCACCCCGTCCGCTTCGTTGGTGATCGTCGCGCGGCCATAGGAGCCATTGGCGATCGCGAAGCCGTTGGTGCCGGTGATCGTGCCGCTGTTGACCAGCTCGGAGGATTCGAGATTGCTGCCGAAGGTGATGCCGTTGCCGCCCGAAATCGTGCCCGCGTTGGTCACCGACGCGGTCTTGCCCGTCTCTTCGACCGTGTTCGTCTGGATATAGAGGCCGCCGGTCAGGCCGCTGATCGACCCTTGATTCTCGACCACCGCGCCGCCCGAGATGATCGCGCCGAAGCGCATGCCGTCGATCGTGCCGCCCGTTTCGTTGGTCAGCGTACCGATGGCCGCGACGTCGGATAGATCCTGATCGTCATAGGCGAACATCGAAACGCCGTCGCCGCTCGTCGGAACACCGTCGGGACGGAACCCGCCGCTGATCGCGCCGCTGTTGGTCACCGCGCCGCCGCCGATCAGGCGGATACCGTCATAATCCTCGCCCGCGATGGTGCCGCTGTTGTCGACCGTGATGCCGATCGCGCGCCCTTCGAGCAGCTGGGTATTGGCATTATAGAAATAGGCGGTCGAAATGCCGTGTCCGGCGCCCGAGATGGTGCCGCCGTTGACGATCGTCGCCGGGCCGCCGTCGATCAGGATGCCGCCTTCGGGCGGGGCGTCGAGCCCGTCGTAATTGCCGTTGCCGCGCACGATGCCCTGATTGTCGAGCGCGAGCGAACTGCCGCTCGCGCGGATGCCGATCTTGTCGCCTTCGATTGTTTCGCCCGCGGGGTTGTCGATCGTCGCCTGCTGGCCTTCGGGTATGAAGCGCCCATAGTCTTGGGCCTGGGCCTGCGCGGGCGACGCCATCTGCAGGATGGCAAGACCGGCGATCGCGCTGGTCGCGAGCAGACGAGATTTCGAAACAGCCGACATCAAAACATACTCCCCTGGATATTGCACGGACAGGCGGAATCGCGCGCCAAAGCGGCGCCGCGCGCCGCTCCTTGCGTCATCCACCGATCAACCTTGCGCCCCCGGCCGAACGAGGCGCCGCGCTTTGGCAGGCTCTCTTCGGCTTTGTTATCGTGGAGCTAATTGGCGGCCGTGCGCGGCGCTACCCAAATCAATTTAGGGTGCACCGCCTGTCGCCGACCGCCAACGCGCCATCCACGGCGGCGTGGTGAACGCGGCGCGGCGGCAGGTCTTTCCCCGGCTCCTGAAAAATGATGAAATATCGTGGAGCGCGATTCTGAAAATTATGAAAGCGCTTTATATCAACCGATTACTATTGACGTGACACGGCGCACCCGGCCTATGGACGCACGGCTGGGGGGTCGGGGCATGACAATCGGGCGGTGGATTATCCTTGTGGCATTGGCGCTCGCGGCGAGCCTCGCTCCCGCGCACGCCGCGGCGCCGGCGCTCCCGACGCTGCTGCTCACACCCCGCCACGACGCCGCCGAGACCGCGCCCTATATCCGCTATGCCAAGCGGCCGGCAGGGATCGGCGCCGACACGCTGGACGCGCTGCTGGCGAGCCCGCTCGATCGCATCACCGGCCCGACGATCCATTTCGGTCCGCCAGGCGCGCGCACGGCGCTGCTCTTGCGCGTCCGCAACGGCGGCAGCGATCCGGGCAGCTGGATTTTCACGACGGGGCGCGGGTCGCTCAAATATTTCCGCCTCTATGAAGTCGCAGGCGGCCGGCTGATGCTGCGCGTCGACGGAACCAACAGCCGCGAAGCACGCGACAATCTGCGCACCTATCAGGCGTTCAGCAGCGAACTGGTGCTTCAGCCGCGCGAGGAAAAGCTGATCCTGATCGACTTCCTCTCCGAAAATTCGACCTATATGCCGATCCGCATCGAAACCTATGGCACATTCTTCAAGGATCGCCGCGCCAATATCGCGATGGTCTCGGGGGTGGTGCTGGGGGTCGCCATCCTGATCCTGCTCAACTTCCTTTTCTTTCAGGTTACCGGCTATCGCGAGTTCGTCTGGCTCGCGATCGCGCAGGGCTTCTTCGCGCTGAACACGGTCCATTCGGAAGGCTATATCACCATCTTCTTCCTCGCCGACAAACCGCTGCTCGGGGTCGGGATCGAGGATGCGATCAAATGCGGTTTCGCCGCCGCGATGGCGCAATTCTGCCGCAGCTTCGTGCGCACGGCATTGCATTTCCCGCGCCGCGATCTGACGCTCAAGCTATTGATCGGTGCGGCGCTCGCGCTCGCGGCGCTGCAGCCCGGCCTCGCCGTCTATCCCCCGGCGATGCGCGCGGCGCTTCATATCGGCGTGTGGTTCGTCGCGGTCGCGGTCGCGCTGTTCCTGCCCTTCGTCGGGTTCGCGGCGATGCAGCAGATCGGACGCCAGCTCTGGCCGCTGTTCGTCGGCTGGGCGGCGCTCGCGCTGTTCATCGTCTATGCCGCGGTCGCGTCGATGGGCATTTTCGCCTGGCTGCCGATAAACTGGCACCTCGCGGGGCCGGTCGGACTGTTCGAATCGCTGATGGTCACGCTCGCGCTCGGGCTCAACCTCAAGAAGATCCAGGCCGACAGGGTCGCCGCCGATGCCCGATATGCCAAATCGATGACCGAGCGCGTCGCGATCAGCGAACGCGCGGCGCGGCTCGCGGAGGAAAAGGCCTTCGCGCTCGCGACCGTGAACAGCCAGAATGCGCTGCTCCACGCCTCGGGCCACGACAGCAAGCAGGTGATCCTCGCGCTCAACAGCGCGGTCGAGGCGCTGAAGCGCCCGGGCGGCGCCGGTGCGCACGACGAGCTCACCCGGATGCTGCAAAGCTCGGCGACCTATTTGAGCGAGATTGTTTCGACCACCATCTCGGGCGCGAATATTGCGGGCGTCGAATCGGATTTCGTCGCGCTCGGCTGTTTCCGCGCCGCGGCGCTCACCGAACCGCTCGCGATGATGTTCAAGACGAGCTTCGCCGCCAAGGGGTTGACGCTCGCCACCGAGATCGCGGGCGATGTCGTGATCGTGTCGGACAAGCCGCTCCTCATGCGCGCGCTCGCGAACCTGCTCAGCAACGCCTACAAATATACCGAGCGCGGCGGCGCGACGATCCGCGTCGCACGCAAGGCCGGCCGCGCGATCCTCACCGTCGCCGACACGGGGCGCGGCATGTCCGATGCGGTGCGCACGCGGCTGGAAGGCGATGCTGTGACGCGGCTGCGCGGCGACGAGCGCGTCGCGGGCACCGGATCGGGCTTTCAATCGGCGCGGCGGCTGGTGCAAAGCCTCGCGGGATCGCTGCGCATCGCCGCGACGGGCGACGAGGGAACGACGATCGAGATCGACCTCCCCTGCGCCTTCGCGGCGACCGCGCCGGCTTCGATCGACGATCTGCAAAGCGCGCTCACCGGCTGGCGGCTGCTCGATTTCGATGCGCGCGAAGCCTTCGAAGCCGCGATCGCCGCCGCCGACACGCCGCGCGAACGGATCGTCGCGCTCACCTATGACGACACTACCGTAACCCGCGGGCGGCTGAGCGAGACGGTCGGGATGATGATGATCAAGCCGGTATGCCGCGAAGCGGCGCAGCACCCGCTCTTCGCGCTGTCGAAGAGCAAGGTATCAGAGCAGGCCTAGTTCCTGCGCGCGATCGACGATCTTGCGGTTGTTGTTCACCTCCAGCTTGCGGCGCAACTCGGCGATGTGAAACGACACCGTCGGCTGGGCGATCGACAGGCGATAGGCGATCTCCTTGTTGCTTTCGCCCTGCACCAGATAGTGAAGGATCGCCATCTGGCGCGACGACAGGCTGACCGGCGGCTGGCGATATTTGCCGAGCGCTTCGGCCATGGCGGGTGAAATATAGACCTCGCCGGCGAGCGCCGCTTCGCACGCCGCGATGATTTCCTCGGGCGGCTCGGCCTTGCCGACCACCGCGCGCGCGCCGAGCTTCAGCGCATAGTCGATCTCGCCATATTGGCTTTCGCCGGTCAGGATGATCACCGTCATGTCGCGCGATCCGACGATATCGGCGAGGACGTTGACACCGCGCACGTCGGGCATGTTGAGGTCGAGGATGACGAGGTCGACCGGCTGCGACTGGACGAAGGCGCCGACGGTGGCGCCGCGGTCGAGCGCGCCGACGATCGCGAAGCGCTCGTGCCCCGCGAACAGCAGCCGCAGGCCGCTCTGCGTGATCGGATGGTCGTCGACGATCAATATCTTGTGATGCATGGCCCCCGCATCCCCTGATTCCCACCGGGCAGCGATGCCTTGGATCGCGGCAGTCTTGCAACCCGAATAAATTGAGGGTCCGCGGGCGCCGACCCGCGCGGCATCAAACACTGTGCCGGTAGAAAATGCGCTCGCCGAGCAGCGCGACGACGATGGTCGTCACCACGATCCGCGCGTCGAGCAGCAGGCTGCGGTTCTCGATATACCAGAGGTCGAGCGCGAACTTCTGGTCATTGGTGAGCAGCGCGTTGCCGTTGATCTGTGCCCAGCCGGTGATCCCCGGCGCGACGCGCGCGCGCCGGCGGCCGAGTTCGCCCATCGCGTGCAGCGTTTCGGGAAGCAGCGGACGCGGGCCGACGAGCGCAAGTTCGCCGCGCACGACATTGACCAGGCCGAGCAGTTCGTCGGCGCGGATGCGGCGAAGGAAGCGGCCGACCGGCGGGGTTCGTTCGGCATCCGACAGGATGCGCCCGTCGCGCGTCCGCTCGCTGGTCATCGTCCGGAATTTATACAGCCGAAACGGCTGCTGATTCAGCCCCGATCGCGTCTGGACGAACAGCACCGGCCGGCCGAGGCCTATCAGTACGATCAGCGCAATGGCCCCCAGAAGCGGGGCGGCCCCGAACAGCAGCAGCGCGGCAATGATGCGCGAAGCAAGACCGGGCATGCGTCGATCCATTCCGAAAAGCGCGCAGGCCGATCCGGGGACCGGATCGCGCACTGTCCACGGCTGCGATCAGGCGGCTACCTGAGCCGGTGCGGCCGGCATCGCAAAATGATGCTGCGGGTTCGGCGCGAGCGCGATATCGGTTTCGATCTCGACCGGTCCGGCTTCGGCCTGGTTGCCGTCGATGCCATGATGCAGCGCATAGATCGCCGCCTGCGTCCGGTTCTGGACCTTCAGCTTGCGCAGGATCGCCTTTACATGGACCTTGACCGTCGCTTCGCTGATGTCGAGCCGCCGCGAAATCAGCTTGTTCGGATAGCCGACGACGAGGCAGCGCAGGATCTCGACCTCGCGGTCGGAGAGCATCTCGCAGATTTCCTCGCTCGCGGCCGATGCGGCGGCAAAGGACCCGGGCGCACTGGGCAGCTGATCGATCAGCTCGCCGGGCACGACGCGCTCGCCGAGCGCGACGAGACGGAGCGAGCCGACCAGCCGCTCGCACGGCGTATCCTTGACGATATAGCCGTGCATGCCCGCGCGAAAGGCGAAGATCATATTGTCGAAATCGAAGGATTCGGCGAGGAGAACGAGCCGCGCGTCGGGATAGCGCGTCTGCAATGTGCGAATGTCGTCGCGGACATAGGCGCTCGCCCCCTGATCGAGAACGATCATCTCGATCCCCTCGCCCCCTTGGCCCGCGTCGATCAGATGTCGCGGATCCTCGAGCGAATAGGCGATGTCGAAATCTTCTTTGGCCAGAATGTGTCGGAGCCCCTCACGTATCAGAGCGTTCCGGCCAAGTAGTGCGATTTGCTTAGAGTCGGACATAGTCGTACCCCCAATCGGTCCCAAGCGGACGATGTTCGCGACCCTGACACCCTTTCCGATGCATATCGAAGTTGACGTTACCTTAATCCAACCGAACGTATGGAGTCGAGTCAAACCGCCTACCCCCTATGGGCTAGGCATGTGCGGCCCGTATTCCGGTAAATTTCCGGTCAAAAAATGAATGTTGCGCTTTGCGCATTGAACCAAAGTACTAATTTCCAGCTTAATGAAATGCGCGATTCCCCCAGCGACTCGCCGCTAGCGCGAATCGGGGTCTTTCCGGGTCCGCCGAAGACATTGTTGCGACTCCGGCGCGAGAAGGAAATACGGGATTTTCCGCAACGCCTAGGTCGTGAACGGGACCGTCCGACGGATTGCTCGTTCGCGGTCGTCGATCGCGCGCGCGCTCGGGGCGGCCTCTCCTCGGGCTTCGGCGGGCCGTTCGTCAGCTTCGCGCCCCAGGACGCTGTGCAGCCTCGGCGATTTTCCGCTTTCCGCCTGCCAGTCGCTCACGTGCAGCAGCCCGTCGAACGTCTTCACGAGCAGGCCTTGCGGATCGACCGCCACCACCTGTCCGGGCACCGTCAGATGGCGCCGGTCGTCGGGGCGCGCCGATGCCGCCCAGAGGGTCAGGCGCCCGCCGCCGAACAGGGTGAAGGCGCCGGGATAGGGCCGGCCGGTCGCGCGGACCAATCGCTCGATCTCGGTGGCCGGCCGCGACCAGTCGATCCGGCCGTCGGCCGGACGCCGGCGCGCCGCATAGGTGGCGTAGCGCTCTTCTTGTTCCGCGCTGTCCGCATCGCCCGCCGCGAGGCGTTCGAGCCCGCGCGCCACCATCGCCGCCAGCGCGTCCATATGCTTGGCGTAAAGCGAGGCCGCGGTCTCGTCGGGGGCGACGTGAAAGAAACGCTGTTCGAAGACCGGGCCGCTGTCGACCCCCTCGTCGATCCAGAAGAGCGTGCCCGCGGTGATCGGCTCGTCGTTCAATAAGGTCCAGGGAATCGCCGCGCGCCCGCGCAGCCGGGGCAGCGCGGCGGGATGGTAGCCGAGCACGCGGCCGGGCAGCAGCGCGAGGAAATCGGGCCCGCAGATCTGCGACCAGCCGCAGACGAGCAGCAGGTCGGGTGCGACGCCCGCGATCCGCGCCAGCGTTTCGGGGGCATTGATCCGTTCGGTCGGCAACAGCTCCGCCCCGCAGGCCCGCGCGGGGCCCGACAGATCGCGAAAATCGCTATGCCGCGCGGCAAGCGTCGCGGGCAGCGTCACGACCATCGCGACGCGCCAGCCCGGCGCGGCGCTCGCCGCGCGGATCGCGACTTCGGTGCTTTCGACGGCGCCGACGACGATCAGCTTGCGCATGGCATCGCCTGGGCGCCCGGACGTGGAACCGCTTCGCTCATGCCGGACCATAGCCGCCGCCGGCCGCTACTTTGGCCGCCGCCTGACCCCGCCGGAGTGCGCGCTGCGGAAGCGGATCGGCCGAACCGCCCGGTTGATCGCGGTCGAGCTTCATGCAGGCGAGCAGCACCTCGTTGACGCCGTGAACGTCATAGCGGTCGACCGCGGCCTTGCGCGCCGCGTCGGCCATGGCGCGCAGCGCGGCCGGGTCCGAGAGCGTCTCGACGACCGCCTCGGCGAGCGCAACCGGGTTCCGCGGCGGGATCAGCCGGCCGTTGCGTCCGTCGACGATGGCATCGCGGCATCCGGGCAGATCGGTGGTGATCACCGGACGGCCGCTGGCGAGCGCTTCGAGGATCGTGCGCGGCAGCCCCTCGCGGTAGAAGGAGGGCAGCGCGAACAAGGTCGACCGCGCCAGAAAAGGCCGGACGTCGCGGGTTTCGGGCAGGATGTCGACGATCCCCTCCTCGGTCCAGCGCCGGCATTCGGCGGGCGAGACGGCGGTCGGATTATTCGGCTCGATCCGCCCGAGAATCTGAAAGCGCACCGCGGGCATCCGCGCTTTGACGAGCCGCGCCGCCTGGACGAAGTCATAGACGCCCTTGTCGCGCATCAGCCGCGCGATCATCAGCACGACCGGCGGCCCGTCGGGCAACGGCCGCGCGGCGAAGGCGGCGGTGTCGACCCCCGATCCCGACACCTGCACGACATAATGCCGGTCGGAAATGATCCCGTGCGCGAGCATTTCGTGACGGTCGTCCGAATTGAACACAAAGATGGTGCGCGCCGCGCGCACTCCCTCGCGATAAAGGCTGCTGACGAAACGGCGCAGCAGGCGCCTTTTGTCGGCCTCGGCACTGAAGACATAGCCGAGCCCGCTCATCAGCACGTGAAATTGCGCGCGGCCGGTCAGGCGAGCGGCGATCCCGCCATAGATGATCGGTTTCTGGGTATAGGCGATCACGACGTCGGGCCGGTGCTTGCGCATCAGGCGGACATAGGCGGCGATGGTGCGCAGGTCGGCGATCGGGTCGAGCGACGCGCGCGCCATCGGCACCTGTTCGAAACCGATCCCCATCGCCGCGAGCTTCGCCAGCACCTCGGGATCGCGGTCGGGCGCGGTGGCGACGACGTCGTGCCCCGCCGCGACGAGCGCCTGCAGCAAGGCGCCGCGAAAATTGATCAGCGAAAAGGCCAGGCTCGAGTGCAGGAAGATTTTCACGTCGCCACCCACTTCCCTTGGTCCGGCAATCGGCGCCGGACTTCGCCCCTCACCGGGAAAGCTAGCCCCGCGCGGGCGCGGGCGTGAGACCAATTTCGGGTTGATATACTTTTTGTCCGCGGCTCCCCTTTAGGGGTGCGGCGCCCGTCGGCGGCGCCACTTGCGCATCCGACACTCCCCGAAATCGCCACGCTCGCCATTGCGGATAATGTCTGGTTGACCGAGTGTTTCGGTCTCCGCCTTCGGCTAGCTTTCCTGCGGTTTGACCTGCATCCGTGCGGCCCGGCGACATCTCGCGGGTCCGTGTCGGATAGCCGGCGAGAGGCGAGGGAGCGGCCATGTCGGAAACCCCGGTTGCGATAGTGAGCGCCAACGGAAGCCTCCCCGCCTCGCGCCTCCGCTTCGGAGCCGGCGACGCCCCGGAGCGCGGCGGCCGCGGCGCCGGGCGCCGGGCGCACTGGCCGCGCAGCTGGACGCTATCGCGGCGCAAGCTGGTCCGCTTCGTCATCATCGCCGGGCTCGATTTCTTCGCAGTCGCCGCGACGCTCGCCCTCGTGTTCGATCTCGCCGACAGTCCGGCACCGCGGGGCGAGGCCGCCGCCTCGGTACTGCTCGTCGTCATGGCCGCGGTCACCACCGCGGTCTTCGTCGCGACCGGGCTCTACCGGCGAAGCTGGCGCTTCCTGTGCTTTGCCGACTGCCTGTTCCTCGCGCGGACGATCCTGCTGGGGATGACCGCGGCCTGGGCCACCGCGATCGCCTTCCTCGGCTATCGCCCCTTTGGCTGGAACGCCTTTCTGCTCGCGATCCTCCACATGTCGCTGCTGGCCGCGGTGATGGGGACGATGCGCGTCGCGCGCCGCTATGCGCGCGAACGCCGGCTGGTGCAGGCCCGAGCGGCCGACACGAGCGAGGGCGCCGCGACACGCCACGTCCTGCTATTGGGGCCGCCCGACTGGGCCGCGTCGGTGATCGACCTGATCCGCGCCGACAAAAGTTCGCAGATGCAGGTCGTCGGCCTGCTCCTCGCCGCCCATGACGATCCCATATCGCGCCTCGCCGGCGTCCCCGTGCTCGGCGGCCCCGAAATGCTCCCCGGCGCCGTCGAATTGCTCGGCGAGCGCGGCAAGCGGCCGACGACGCTCATCATGTGCGACGACGGCCGCTCGCTGCGCTTTGCCGACCGCTCGCGGCTGATCGGCCGGGCGCACGACCTCGGCCTCGAACTCGGACGCGTCGCCGACCCCGCGCGCCAGCTGCTGCGCGCCGCGCCGCAAATCGATATCGAGGCGCTACCGGTTGCGGAGCTGCTCGGCCGCCCCGAATATTCCATGGAACGCCGCCTCGTCGCCGATATGCTGCGCGGCAGCCGCGTTCTGGTCACCGGCGCCGGCGGCACGATCGGGTCCGAACTGGTCAAGCAGATCGCGGGCTTCGCGCCATCGGAAATCGTGCTGCTCGATCACGCCGAGCACAGCCTCTATTCGGTCGAGCTCGACGTGCGCGAGCAATTCCCCGACGTCACCTTCTATCAGGCGCTGTGCTCGATCCGGCAGGCGAAGGCGGTGCGCGCGGTCTTCGAGCGCTTTCGGCCGCAATATGTGTTTCACGCCGCAGCACTCAAGCATGTGCCGATGGTCGAGGCGAATCCGTGCGCCGGGGTGCACACCAATGTGCTCGGCACGCGCAATGTCGCCGACGCGGTTTGCGAATTCAACGTGCGCGCGATGGTTCAGGTCTCGACCGACAAGGCGGTGAACCCCGTCGGCATGATGGGCGCGACCAAGCGACTCGGCGAGCTTTATTGCCAGGCGCTCGACCTGTGCGGGGTCGACGATCCCGAAGCGCCGCGTTTCATCACCGTGCGCTTCGGCAATGTCCTCGGTTCGAGCGGGTCGATCGTGCCGCTGTTCAAGCGCCAGATCGCGCAAGGGTCGGCGCTGACGGTCACCCACCCCGACATCACCCGCTTTTTCATGACGGTGAAGGAGGCGGTGCAGCTGATCCTGCAGAGCAGCGCCGACGCCGTCACGAAGGATACGCAGCGCGGCAACATCTATGTCCTCGACATGGGCAAGCCCGTGCGCATCCTCGACATGGCGCGGCAGATGATCATGCTCTCGGGCCTCGAGCCCGAGGTCGATATCGACATCCGCTTCGTCGGGCTGCGCCCGGGCGAGAAACTCTATGAAGAGCTGTTCGACAGCTGCGAACGGCAGGTCGAATCGCAGATCGGCGGAATATTCGAGGCACATTCACGCGCCATCCCCCTGCCGCTGATGGCGCGCGCGATCGCGCGGCTCGAAGAGTTGGTCGCCGAAGGCGACGACGACGAGCTGTGCCGCATCGTTCATAATCTGGTGAAGATGCCGAACGGCAGCGCCGACGCGGCGAAGCCTTTCGGCGAACTCGCCGCGTGGATGGCGCGGATCGAGCGCGACGGGATGATGCCCGCGTGACCGCCATGCCCTCCCCGCTCGCGCTCGACCAAGCGATTCGCCCTTTCGCCCACGACCGCGAGACGCCCGGCGCGACCCTGTCGTCGCGCTGGCCGCAGTTCGAACCCGACGAGATCGACGCGGTACGCGAGGTGCTCGCGAGCGGACGGGTCAATGCGCTCGTCCACGGCGACCAGACCCGCGCGTTCGAGCGCGAATTCGCCCAGTTCATCGGTACCGACCATGCGATCGCGCTCGCCAACGGCACCGTCGCGCTCGAACTCGGGCTGCGCGCGCTGGGCATCGGTCCGGGCGACGAGGTGATCGTCCCCGCGCGCAGCTTCTTCGCGAGCGCCAGCGCGGTCGTCGCGGTCGGCGCGGCGCCGGTCTTCGCCGATATCGACCCCGTTTCGCAGACGATCGCTCCCGCCTCGGCCGCGCGCCTGATCGGCCCCGCCACGCGCGCGATCCTGTGCGTCCACCTCGCCGGCTGGCCGTGCGACATGGCGGCGCTGCGCGTTCTGTGCGACCGGCATCGCCTCTATCTCGTCGAGGATTGCGCGCAGGCGCATGGCGCCGCGATCGGCGCGCGCCGTGTGGGATCGTTCGGCGACGTCGCGGCCTTTTCCTTTTGCACCGACAAGATCATGTCGACGGGCGGCGAGGGCGGGATGCTGACGACGAACGACCGCGACCTCTGGGTTCGCGCCTGGGCGTATAAGGACCATGGCAAGAACCCCGATGTCCTCGCCGCGGCGCCGGGCGGGGCCGCGTTTCGCTATGTCCACGACAGCTTCGGCAGCAATTTTCGCCTGACAGAAATGCAGGCGGCGATCGGCCGGCGCCAGCTCGCCAAGCTCCCCGATTGGCTTGCGCGGCGCCGGGCGAACGCGGCGGCGCTCACCGTGGCACTCGGCGATCATCCCGCGATCGCGGTGCCGCGGCCACCCGCGGGAACGACATCGGCCTGGTACAAATATAATCTTCAGCTCCACCCCGAACATCTGCCCCCCGGCACATCGAGCGAAAGCCTCGTCGCGGCACTGCGCCGCCGCGGCATTACCTGCGGCACCGGCTCGTGCCCCGACATGAGCCGCGAAGGCGCGTTCGCAGGGATCGCCGTAAGAACCGACGGCACCCTTCCCGCCGCGCGCCGGATCGGCGAGCGCAACCTGATGCTCGCGGTCGATCATCTGCTCGACACGCGCGCGATGCAGCGCATCGCCGACGCCATCAAGGCGGCGCTCGTTTGAATGCCTTCCGCCTCTTTCGCAGCGGCGCCAGCGGCATGGCGGACGGCGCCGCGCCGCCCGCCATGCCGGCGACGCCCGCGACCGACCGCGCCGCGCGCTCGGCCCGAACGCTCGAACCGATCGTGCGGCTGGCGTCGGCCGTGCTGCTTCCCGGCGAGCTTTTCGAACTCTTCTCGACCGGCGCCGCGGCCGTGATCCTTCCCGTCGGAATTCCGCTGCACCGGCTCTGGACACGGCTCGTCGAACAGACGGACGAACGCCTGCCGTGGGAGGCGCCGCTGATCGACATCGCGCGCAACCATCACGGCTCGGCCAATCTGTCGCAAAGCCTGGGCGATCTCGCCTATTTTCAACCCGGCCTTCACGGCTATATCGCGCGCAAGATCGAGATCGCCGAAGACGAGGCCGGGGGACTCGAGGCCACCCCCGATCATTTCGTGCAGGGCACGGGCCGCTATGACATCCCGCCGCAGCTGGTCGAGGATTGCCGTGCGATCACCGACATGATCATGGCCGCGCTGACCCCGCCCGACCGGCCGATCCCGCGCTATCGCACCGCGGTGCAGCGGCTCAAATATCAGGCCGACCTCGCCGACATGGAACGGCTCGAGACGATGACGGGCAATTCGCTCGCGCGCTGGTGCCGCCTCGGCTTCCGCATCGACGTCGCGCGCGGCACGCTCAACCCGAAGCTGTCGCGCAAGGGCCTGTCGGACGCGCTCGCCTTGCTGACACTGGTTCCCGCGCTGCGCGGTCTCGTGCGCTGGATCGATAGGCGCTTCGGCGACCCGACCAAGGCGCCGCCGCCGACGCCGGGCGCGCGCCTCGTCGAAAGCGCGCACGTCGACGAGCGCTATTTTTCCGCGCTGTGCGGCACGCGCGATACGGTGTGCACGCAAATTCATTGCGGCGGCCGCTGGCACGACCTGCCGATGGACCTCGACGCGCTCGTGATCTTTCCCGGCAAGCATTCGACGCGCGATTTCGGCCTGTCGCCGGCGCTGCACCGCGTCGTCTATAGCGGACGACGACCCGCGAAGCCGGTCGATCCGCGCACAGGCAACGTCACCCTGCTTTTCGGCGCGACCTGAGCCGGCCAGTGGCGCCTATCGCCGCGCGGCCTGCGCAATCGCCGGGGCGAGCAGCCGCGCGCCCGCGGCGCTCAGATGATTGTTATCGGTATAGAGCGAGACGCCGCCGATCGCCGTCGCGCACGCACCATCGGGGCACAGGATCGCGGCGGGATAGACGCGGCGAAGCCGGGGATTCCGTCCCAAACCGTCGAGCATCGCTATCGTGTCGGCCTGACGCTCGGCATAGCGCTCCAGCGGAATGGTAAAGCCGTTGATATCCTTCCCCTTTTCGCGCAGCCGCGCGAGGGTGAAGGGAATGTCGTGTCCCGTTTCGGGGATCGGATAGACGAGCACGACGGTCTTGTTCGCCGCCAGCAACGCGCCGACGAGGCCGGCGACACCCCGCGCCAGAGCCTGCTCTGCTTCGGGGGTGAACTGGCGATAGACGCGCCCTTGCGCATCATTGAGATCCGGGAGATCGCCGTTCGTCTCGGCGGGCCCGACGGCCAGCGCGCGGCCTCGATAATAATAGGTCCAGCGCGCCGCGATAACGACCGTATCGATCTCCGGATGCGTCTGCAGGAACTGCAGCTTCTGACGGTTCATCGCGATACAGTCGGCATCGCTGCCATAGCCCGCCAGCGGCGGACAGCGCGACGCCCCGCCATAGAGCGTCGCCGGCCCCGCTTCGGCGATGCGCGCCATCGCGCCGCGCAGCGCCATCGCGTGCGAATCGCCGATGATCGCATAGCGCAGCTTCGCGGGGTCGCCGATGATGCACGCGGGTTTGAGCTGCAACCCGACGTGACACGGGATCGCATAGGGGTTGGGCTGTTCGGTCGCCGCCTCGAGCCGCACCGTTTCGGCGTGCACGCGCTGCGGAAATCCGTGCGCCGCGACCAGCACGCCGCCAAAGGCCACCGTCGCGATCACGGCGGCCGCGGCCGCGGCGAACAGCGACCGCCGGCTCGCGAGCAATTGCTTTCGCCGGAACGGCTCTTCGACGAAGCGCCACGACAGCGCCGCGCACAGCATCGAGATCAGCGCGATTTCGAACATCAGCGCCGGCGGCGGCTCCTCGATCGTCGAATAGCGGGCAAAGACGAACAGCGGCCAGTGCCACAGATAGAAGGAATAGGAGATCTTGCCCCCGAACACCGCGACCGGGTGCGACAGCAGGCTCGCGGCGGCGGTGGGCTGGCGCCCTTCGCCGGCGTGGATGATCAGCGCCGCGCCAAGGCACGGAATCGCGGCACCCACCCCCGGAAATGGCATGGCTTCCGAAAAAGCGATCACGGGATAGAGGATCAGCACCAGCCCCGCGCCGCCCGCGATCTGCGCGAGCGCGCGCGAGCCGATGCGCGGCACCGCCCCCATCGCGAGCAGCGCGCCGAGCAGCAACTCCCACGCGCGATAGGGAAGCAGGTAAAAGGCCGCCGATTGCTCGTAATCGGTCATCCAGACGCTCGCCGCGAACGACAGCAGCGTCGCCGCGGCGGTGATCGCCACCATGCGGCGGCGCGCGAAGCGGACGAGCACGAACAGGAGCAGCGGCCAGAAGAGATAGAATTGCTCCTCGAGCCCGAGCGACCAGGTGTGGAGCATCGGCTTGAGCTTCGACGAGCCGGCGAAATAATCGTCCTGAAACCAGAGCGCGACGTTCGACAGCGAGGTCGCCGCGGCGATCAGATTCTTGCCCAGCGTCTCGAGGTCGCGCGGCAGCATCACGATCAGCCCCGCGACCCCGCACGCCGCAAGGACGAGGAAGAGCGCCGGAAAGATGCGTCGGATCCGCCGCTCGTAGAAATCCACGAGCGAGAAGCGCTCCTCGCTCATCGCGTTGAGCAGCAGCTGGGTGATCAGATAGCCCGAAATGACGAAGAAGATGTCGACGCCGACGAAGCCCCCCGAGACGATCCCGAGCTCGGAGTGGAAAAGCACGACGGGCACCACCGCGAGCGCGCGCAGACCGTCGATATCGGCGCGATAGCCGGTCCGCGCCCCGTCGGTGGCGGTCGCTGCGGCGGCGGGCAGCGCCAGGCTGCGCAACACTATCGGCATCGTGGCGCGCGGCAGCGCATCGCTTTGGGGAGGATATGATCTTGTCGCGGCACGCCATCCTCCCTGCGCATCGGGCGGGCCGGTCGAGAGACCCGGCGCCCGCCCGCGCCGGGTCCCGGGGGCCGGTGCCTATCCGGCCAGCCCGGGTTCCTTGAAGCCATTTTCATTGGCCCGGTCGCGACAGGAGGGCCGTTGATAAATATCGAAAAAGGGGTCGAGATGGCGCGCGATATAATCGTCGATGAAGGCGATCTCGTCGGCGCTGAAATAATCGACATAGCCCCCCGCCTTGCCGCGGCGGACCTTGAAACTGTCGGGGTTGTCCGGGTCGGCGGGGCGCAGCCTCTTGTGCCCGAAGCCGTCGGCAAGTTCGATCTTGCGCAGATTTTCGAAGCTGGCGAATTCGACCGCGCGGTCGAGCAGCGCGTCGTCGGGGGGCGGCAGCTGAAGGAAGGCCGCCGATTTCTTCAGCACGGTGCGCGGGCTGACGTGCATATCCTCGTAGCTGATCCACTGAAAGTCGCGCACGCGCGTCCGCGCACGCGCCCAGGCGTTGTAAAAGGCGACGATCGCGTCGATGCTGCCGCGTTGGGTGCGCAGATAGTCGCTCAGCGAGCAGTCGATCACCTTCATCCGGTTCTTGGCGTCGAAATAATAGGACACCAGCACGTCGCGCGGGTCGCGGGTCAGAAACAGGATTCGCTTCGACGCATAGCGCGCCTTGTCGGTGTCGACCTCCGACCCGAATTTCAGATTCGGATTGTCGTCGTGGGTGAAGGCAATGTTGGGGACGCGCGACGACAGCTTCCAGAAATGCTGAATCTCCATCGGATTGTCAGTCGCAAGCTCATATTGGCGGTTGATGATATAGCCGATCATCGTGCGGAACCACGTGCGTCCCGCCTTCGGATAGGAGAGCACGAAAGCATCGCGCGCCCAGAAGCTCGCCGCGCGCCGCAACGCGAGCAGCGGCCCCTTCGTCTTGATGCTTTGCGGCAGCAAAAGCTCGCCCGCCGAGAAGGAGAAATCGCGTAGGCCCGTGCGCAACTGCATCGTCGGTCTTTCCTGTTGTCGGCGGCTTCGGCCCACGGTCCTGCGGGCCGCCTCCACTGCCGTCGTTATACGCCCTTGCCGGCGCGTCCGGTGGGCTTTTCCGGGTGATGCTCAAAGGGATGACCGCCCGGCCCGGCCGCGCCGACCAGCGCCTGCGCCCTGTCCGATCGATAGACGCGCTGGTGGAAAAAGCGGCGGTAGGGCCAGACCTCGAGCGAGCGATGCACGACATGCGTCGCAAGCAAGGTCACCGGGGTCGTGACGAGGAAGAACAGCGCCATCGACAACCCCCAGTCATCGGTGAACAGGCCGAAGCGGTCGAACAGCGCGCGCATCGCGAAATAGGTATAGGGATGGAGCAGATAGAGCGAATAGCTCACCGTCCCCAGATAGGCGATCGCGCGGCCGCCGAACAGGCGGGTGCTCAGGCTGTCGGGCTGGATCGCGAGATAGAAATAGCCCGGCGTCGCGAACATCAACGCCCAGGCATAGGGGCTCGCCATGTCGGCCTGCGAAAAGCCGAAGCGGTGGCTTCCAGCGAGCCATATGCAGAGCAGCGCGAGCGCGACCTCCGCCGGCCGGGCGATCTGCGCGTGCGGCTTCAGCCCGGCGTCGAAGGCGATCCGCGCGAGCGCGCCGGTGACGAAGAAGAGCGCGATCGGATAGCGGATCAGAAAAGCCCAGCACAATGCCGAGACGAGGACCGTGCCGATCGCGCTGCGCCGCCGGATCGCGACGAAATAGCTGAGCGAGGCGAGCGCATAGAAGATCACCTCGAAGGTCAGGCTCCATGCGTTCGGGGTCAGCTGTTCGGTGTGGGCGAAGAGGTTGAGGAACAGAAAGCCCGCGATCACCGCGACCCGCGTGTTGAGTTCGGGATAGGCGTTGGTGAACCCGTTCAGCACGGCGAACAGCAGGGTGAAGGCAAAGAACAGCGGATAGAGGCGGAAAAAGCGTCGCAAGGCGAATTCGCGCATCGAATAGCGCATCACGCTCGGCAGGATCACGAAGCCGCTGATCACGAAGAACAGCTCGACCCCCCACGCGCCAAAGCTCCAGGGCCCGAAGACCAGATCGACATAGGCCTGATCGTGCGCATAGATATGCTCGGCGGTGCCGCCGAGCAGATGCGCCCAGAAAACCATCATCGAGGCGAGGCCGCGAAGCCCGTGCGCGGCGGGGTTGAAATCGCCGCCCCTGGCCGGGCGGGGCCGCGATCGAACGCCGGGGGCGGTCTTCGTCGCCATGGCATCGCCGGCCCCGGCTCAGCCCGCCGCACCGCGGGCGCGGAGCTGCCGGGCCTCGGCCAGCGTCAGGACCGTGCCGTCGGGCAGATCCTGCGTCACCGCGACGGTGTTGTGGACAAGGCAGCTCGCGCCGATCGACGCGCCATAGAGCAAGGTCGCGCACATGCCGAGCGTCGATTCCTCACCAATGCGGCAGCCGCCCGCGACGACTGCATTGGGGGCGAGGTGGACGTGATCGGCGACGATGCTGTCGTGCGCGACGACCGCATTCTGGTTGACGATGCAATTGGCGCCGATCCGCACGTCAGGGCCGACGTTGGCGCCGGGGAAAAGATAGGTCGCCGGACCGAGCGTGCTGCGCGCGCCAAGATAGGCGGTCGCGGCGACGAGCGGCGGCAGGTGAAAGCCCTTTGCGGCCAGCCGTTCGAACAGCCGCCGGCGCGCCGCGTTCGACGTCGCGCCGCCGACTCCCACGAAGGCGATGCAAAGCCCGCGCGCGTAAAGCGTGTCGAGCAGGCTTTCGTCGCCCAGAACGCGGATATCGTCCGCAACCGCGGTGCCCGGCTCGAGCGCGGCGTCGAGCGCGCCCACCACCGTGAACCCGCTGCCGCGCATCGCGTCGATCACCGTGCGCGCATGGCCCGACCCGCCGACGATCAGCGCGTCGGTCGCGGCGTAGCGCGCGCGCAGCGCCGGCGCCTCGGCGACCGCGTGTGCCGGCGCCGCCCCGACCTCGGCCGCGTGGCGCTCGACGTCTGCGACGCGCACCTGCCCGCCTTCCGGCGGCACCGCGTCGATCGCCACCCCCAGTTCGGCGGCGCGCATCCGCGCCTTGGTCGAAATCTGCACCGCCTGGTCGGACTTCGCTTCCGCCGCCGCCGATGGCGCATCGGCCCATGTGAAATCGAGCATGTCCGCCGGCGTGTCGGCGGGGAGCCAGACATCGCAAAGCGGCGCGCCGACCGCGTGCATCTCGTCCTTGGCAACGCGAATCCGTTCGATCCGGCCGGCGCAAGGCGCGAGCACTTCGTTGGCAGCCTTTGTCGTCTCGATCGTGAACAACAGCCGGTCGCGCTCGAAATCCTCGCCCTCGGCGATGGCGATCTCGACGATCCGCGCTTCGTCCTCATTGGCGTTGAGCCGCGGCATGGTGACGATCGCGCGGCGCATCGGCGCGCCGGCTGCCGCGTCGGAGGGTTCGCGCATCGCGGTCATTGCCGGCGCCCCAGCAGCAGGTCGATCGCGGCGCCCACGACCCTATCGCCGTTCGGCAGCAGCGCGGTTTCCCACGATTTGCTGCTCGGGATCGGATGCGCCGGGCCGGTCACGGTTGCGAAGACGCGCGCCGGCATGTCGACGAGCACGCGCGCGACCTCGGCGCCGAAGCCCCACCCGTCGGCGCCTTCCTCGACGCTGAGCACCGCGGGGCAGTCGCCGATCCGCTGCGCAAGGTCGGCGCGGTCGAACGGCGACAGCGTCGTCACCTCGATGACATTCGCGCGCAGTTCCTCTTCGTCGGCGAGCCGCGCGGCGGCTTCGACGCACACTTCGGTGCTGCCGCCATAGGTGACGAGAACGAGGTCGGGATCGGCGTGCGGGGCGATGTCGCGCGCCTCTATGCGACGCGCATAGCTGAGCTTGTTCTCGATGATCAGGTGCGGCGTCTTCGCCGCAAAGGCGTCGGCATAAATGCGCTCGATGTCCGAAAACTGGCTGACCGCGACGACGGTCAGGCCGGGCACGCCACAGAAATGCTTTTCGAGGCTCTGGCTGTGCGTCGCGCCATAGCCGCGCTTCCCGCCCATCGGCGCGCGCACCACCACGGGCACCGCGATCTGTTCGTCATAGACCCAGGGCAGCTTGGACATATGGTTGATCAACTGGTCGGTGCACAGGGTGATGAAGTCGCCGAACATAATTTCGACGCAGACGGGCTTGCCCTTCAGCGCCATGCCCGTCGCGACGCCGACGATGGCGGCTTCCGAGATCGGGCTGGTGAGCACGCGATCGGGAAAGGCGGTCGAAAGCCCCTTGGTGGCCTTGAACGCGCCGCCATACGGGTCGAGAATATCCTCGCCGATCACATGCGCGCCCGCGTCGCCGGCCATGAAGCCGTGCAGGCTGGCGTTGATCTGTTCGATCACGCGCATGGTTCGGCATCCTGCATCGCGGCGTCGAAACAGGCATCGAGATAGGCCGCGACCTCGCCGTCGAGCCGCTCCGCCTCGTCGCCGATCCGCTCGCGCAGCAGCGGCAGGCAATCCCGCGCCTGCAGCGCCGCGAGTTCGGCATCCGGGCGCGTGTCGTCGCTCTTGCTGTGCGCGCGCAGCCGCACCGTCTCGATATGCAGCCAGAAGGGGCGCCGCTGCGACCGCACATAATCGGCTGCATCGCGCACGACGGGCTTCAGCGCGTCGAGATCGACCGACGCGATCGACGCCGAGCGAATGCCGAAGGGCTGCGCGCGGTCGGCAATGCGTCCCGCGACCCCCAACGCGCGCGGGGTCGTCTGCGCGATGCCATTGTCCTCGACGACGAACAGCACCGGGCAATCCCACAGCGATGCGAGGTTGAGCCCTTCATAGACGCTGCCCTCACCCATCGTCCCGTCACCGAGGAACACGGCGCTGATCGCACCCTTGTCGCGGTCGGCGAGCGCGGTGCCGACGGCGAGCGGGACGAGCCCGCCCTGGATGCCACTCGAAAAGAAATTGCGGTGCGCGAGATGCTGGCTGCCGCCGCGCCCGCCGCACACCCCGCTGGCGCGGCCGAGGATTTCGGCGAACAGCCCGTGCGCGTCGCCGCAATAGGCGAGAAAATGACCGTGGCAGCGGTGGTTCGACCAGATGGTGTCGATCGTCTTGTCGATCACGCTCATCACCGCGATCGCATTGGCTTCCTGCCCGATGCAGGTGTGCGTGGTGCCCGCGAGCTTGCCTTGGCCGAACAGGTCGAGCAGGCGCGTCTCGAACTGCCGGATCAGCGACATCAGCATATAGTCGCCGACGTGTTCGTCGGCGGCCCCGCGCATCAAGAGTTCGGCGAAATGCTTCATAAGATCACCAGCGCGGCCGTCGGTCGGCCGGGCTCCCCTGATGTAGATCCATGACGCGCGCCACGATCTGCGTGCGGTTGTTGACGCCAAGCGTTTCCATGATCGCGCGGATATGCGCCTTCACGGTGCTCTCGCTGATCTCGAGCTGCTGCGCGATCGCCTTGTTTGATAGCCCGGTGACCAACAGCCGCATCACCTCGCGCTGCCGCGTCGTGCTCGCGGCGAGCAGCGGGTGATCCTTGTCGATCTCGTACCGGCCGACGGTCGGCGGCTGCGCCGACTGGCGCACGTTCGACGCCTGCGCCTGCAGCACGGTCAGCGGGATGACCGCATAGCCGTTGTAGGCGAGCCGCAGCGCGGCGACCAGCAGGTCGGCGCTGACGTCGCCGGTCACCACAGCGACGGGCATGTGCGTCAGCTTCTGCGTCATGTCGAGCATCGCGGGCGTGTCGCCGCCGAGCAGGACGATGACGGTGATGCCCGGCCAGCGGCGTTCGGCCTCGACGATTTCGCGGTCGAGGCGCTCGGCGTCGCGTTCGGGCGCGTCGCTGAAGAGAACGACCATCCGATAGTCGAGGGCCGCCGGCACCTCGCACACCGCGGCGAATTCCTGAATATAGGGAAAGGCATCCGATCGCAGGCTCGCAGCGATGCACTCGCGGTTGAACGCCGACGGATCGACGATCGCGACCGGCGGTAGCTGCGCATCATGTTCGGCTTCGGCAACGGCGAACGGCGCCTCGGGCTGCGTCCCGGAGGTTGTCGTCATGACGTCCATCGCGGCGACCGGCGTTTGAAGATGCGATCGATCCAGGCCCAAACCCCCGATTTCTGCGGGACTTCGCCGGTATAATAGGCGGCGCTGTCCATATAGAATTGGACCGAATCGCCGTAACCGCGGCGGGCATGTTCGGCATAGTCGACCTTGTCGAAAATCGCGGCGTCGATCTTGCCGCTCATCTGCTGCATCGTCGCCTTGACCTCGTCGATCGTCGTCCGGCCCCAGCACAGCACCATCAGCGTGTGGTCGGCGATCTGCGACAGGGTGCGCGCGTCGCGCACCGCGAGCGCCGCGGGGCCGTTGACGATGATGAGGTCATATTGTTCGCGCAGCCGCTCCATCAGCACGGCGACGCGGCGATGCGAGATCAGCGATGCGGGATCCTTCACCGGCTCGCGAACGCTGAGCAGTTCGGGCTTGTAGGTGATGATTTCGCGGCTCGCGGGATCCTCTTCGGGCCGCGCGGGAAGATATTTCGCCGGCGGGTTGAGCAGCAGCTCGACGAGATCGGGGCCTTCGGACTGGCGCTGGATGTCCTGCATCACGCCGGGGCGCCTGAGGTCGAAGTCGACGACGATCGCGCGGCGCCCGACCGCGCACGCCGCGGCGCAGAGGCTGAGCGCCACGGTCGATTTGCCGTCGCCGGGCAGTGGCGAGGTGATCAGCACCGTATGCGGCTGATAGCCGCGCCCCAGATCGACGACCTCCGAATGCGTCGCGCGCGCGACTTCGGCGAACAGCGATTGCGGTTCGCGCACCACCGGGCTGTCTTCGAGCGAGGTCGTGTGTAGCCCCGGGATGAGCGGGAACATGCCATAGGTGGGCAGCCCGAACCAGCGGCGGACCTGCTCGACGCTGCGCACCTTGTCGTCCATCAGTTCCTTGGCGAAGACGAGCAGCAGGCTGAGCACCAGCGATCCCAGAAAGGCCGCGGCGATCGTCTTTTTCGGGGTCGGCGAGATCGGATCGGTCGGCACCGTCGCGGGCGACACGAGCGTCGAATTGACGCCGATCACGCCGAGCAGCGCGCGCACCTGTTCGGCCTGTTTGTGCGTCGCCATATAGACGTCGCGCGCGACCTCTGCCTCGCGCTCGAGCCGCGACAGCTCGACATTGTTGCTCGTGTTCGAATAGGCTTTGGACAGCAGCTGGCTGAGTTCGCCCTTCAGCCGGTTGGCGCGCGCCGTCGCCGCCGCCGAATCGCTGGCCGCCATCGCCGATTGCTGGGCGGCGCTCGCATTGGCCTGCGCGCTCGCGACCGCCGCGGCGGCCGCGCGTTCGCGGCGGATATTGCCTTCTAGCGCGGTGATCTGGTTCTGCACGCGCACCATTTCGGGGTGCCCCGACCCATAGAGCGACGAGAGGCGCGCCTTTTCGTTGAGCAGCGATTCATATTCGCGCTCCTGCTGCTGGAGCAGCGGCGAATCGGCGCCCGCGATCGTATGGATTCCCGCCGCACGCGACACGCCCGCCGATTTCGCGGCCATCGCCGAACGCATGCCGTCGGCCGACGCCGCCTCGGCGGCGATGCGATTGATCTGCGCCAGATCCTCGGCGCCGCCGGCGCCTTCGAGCATCCCCGCCTGGCGCCGGAAATCGGCGACGCGGCGTTCGGCGGTCGATACGTCGCCGGCGAGCCGCGCGACCTGTTTGTCGAGGCCGGCGAGCAGCTGCACCCGGCGCTGTTCGCGGCGGGTCAGCCGCATCTTCTGCGCGGCGTCGGGATATTGGTTCGCGATCCGCGCGGCGAGCTTGGGGGTCGGCATCGTCACCTGAATGTCGATCAGGTCGGACTTTTCATTGTTCAGGATCGACACCGCATTGACCAGCCGTGTCGTCGCGAGCGCGCGGTCCTGTTCGCGAACCTTGCCCTCGGGCCGCGCCGCCGATCCCATGAAGCGCGAATTGCTGGTCAGGTGAAGATCGCGGACGACGGTTTCGGCAACCGCGCGCGAGCGATAGATTTTCGCCTCATTCTCGACGCGCTGCGCGTTGCGCGACGCCGCTTCGGCCTGGTTCGCGCCTTCCTCGTCGGTCAGTTCGACCTGCACGGTCGAACTCGTCTGATACATCGGCGTCGCAAGGATCTGCGACAGCACGGCAAGCGCGACCGCGACCCCGACGATCGAGACGATCAGCCAGCGATGCCGCATGATGATGCGCTGGATATAGCGCAGTTGCAGATTGTACATCGCGGGGTCGGGGCCGCGCTGCTCGCGGTCCTGCACGGTCCCGTACAGGGCCTCGTCCTGATAGGCTGGTACGATGCTGTTCACGATGCCCACCGATCGTCTCGGGCGAAGGCCAAGCCCTCCGCGGTCGTCCGATATTGTGCGCAGCGGCCCGCAGAGACAAAAGCTATTGGGAGCGAGCCACGGGGCATCGTGGCTAATCCTTTTGCACCGGCGTCGCGCCGCGCGGCATCATCGCGCCGCGCCCCGCGCCGGCCTGACCCGCTGCCGTACCGACGGGCGTCCCGCGACGAAGCCTTGCATAGAGGTCGAGGTGCGCGCGTGCGCAGGTGCCGAGTTCGTAGCGCCGGCCGGTCTTGAGCGCCGCCGCCGATAGCCGCGCATAGATGTCGGGCTGCGACAACAGCGTCATCAGCGCCGCGGCGAGCGCGTCGGGGTCGCCCGGCCGCACGAGCAACCCGTTGTGCCCGCTGACGATCAGGTCGCGCGTTCCCGCGACGTCGGTCGCGACCACGGGCAGCGCCGACTGCAAAGCCTCGAGCATCGCGATCGGCATCCCTTCATAGTGCGAGGCGTTCACGAACAGATCGGCGCCGCGCATCAGCTCGGCGACGTCGCTCCGGTTGCCGAGCAGCTCGACATATTTGCCCGCGTTCAGCGCCGCCACCCGCGCTTCGAGATCGGTCATCAGCGTGCCGCCCCCCGCGATGCGCAGGCGGAAATGCTGGCGCGCACCGCACCGGTGGCGCAGCCGCGCCGCGGCTTCGATCAGCATCGGATAATTTTTCTGGTCGGTGAGCGCGCCGACCGCGAGGATCGTCGCCGGCTCGCCGATGGCCTTGCGCCCCTCGGCGGCAAGAAAGCCCGCGCCCGCGGCGTTGACGATCGGCGTCACGGGGCGCCGGACGTGCGCGGCGAGCAGCTTTTCGCAGTCGCGACCGATCGCGACATAGCTGCCGACGATCCGGTCGAATAGCGCAAACATCTGCGGCGGAAAGCTGATCTTGCTGTTGTGATGCGTCAACACGACCGGGCAGCGCACCCCGGCGAACCACAGCATCGGCAACGCGCGCGCCGTATGCGCGTGGACGATATCGGGCCGCTCGGCGCGCAGCAACCGCCGCATCGCCCACACGCCCGCGATGACATTGCGGCGATCGCTTATGCCGAGCAGCCGCGTGGCGCCGCCCTCGGCCGCGATCTTCGCGCGCTGCGCCTGTTCGATGCCGACATCGTTGCCGATCGCCGCTGCGGGGCTGAGCGCAACGACGGTCGAGCGATGGCCCGCGCCGACGAAGGCGCCCGACAGATTCGACACCAGCACCTCCGCGCCGCCGGCGGTGAAGCTGGTGAGAATCGAGAGAATGTGCATCGGTCGGGTTCCGCTGGAGTGGCTCGCCCCTCGAAATGCCCCGACCGGGCCGCGCGCCTCAACGGCAATTCGGGACTAGACCCGATGCCCCTCTTCATCGCGCGCGGCCGCGCTGGCAGCGTCGTCCGCAAATGACCGACCTCGCACCGATGAACCTGTCCGCCGCAAAGCTACGGAATCGCGAGATATTCATCGTGATCGCGGCCCTGGGCGCGGGGGGCGCCGAGCGCATCGCCGCGTGGCTCGCGGAGCATCTGCTGAGTGTCGGTGCACGCGTCACCATCGTCGCCTTCGACCGCCCCGACGAGCCCGTTTATCACGCCTTTTCGGACCGCCTGCGATTCGTGCGGCTGGGCATCGCGGCGAAAGGCGGGCGCGGGATCGTGCCCCCGGTGTTGCGCCGGATCGCGGCGCTGCGCCGCGTGATCGCGGAAGGCCGACCCGACCTGATCGTCAGCCTGCTCACCAAGATCAACGTTATGACCCTGTGCGCGACGCTCGGCATGACCATCCCCGTCGTCGCCTGCGAGCGCAACAATCCGCGGCGCCAGCCCGCGCACTGGCTCTGGAAAGCGGTGCTGCGCCGCGCCTATCGCCGCGCGGCGGCGATCGTGTGCCAGACGCGCGCGAGCATCGCCTGCATCCCGCCGGACAGCCGCGACCGCGTGGTCGTCATCCCCAACCCGGTCCTCCCCGCCGAGGCCGTCGCCGAACGCGAAGGGCAGCGAACAATCACAGGCGTCGGCCGGCTCGAGGCGCAAAAGGGCTTCGACCTGCTGATCGACGCCTTCGCGGCGGTGGCGGGCCGGCATCCGGGCTGGACCCTCGACATCTGGGGTAGCGGCCCCGACGAAGCCGCGCTGCGTTCGCGCGCAAAGGCGCTGGGGATCGCGGATCGCGTCGCCTTTCGCGGCCTCAGCGACCGCCCCGGCGGCTGGATCGCCGAGAGCGGGGTCTTCGTCCTCTCGTCGCGCTACGAAGGCTTTCCCAACGTCCTCGGCGAAGCGATGGCGGCGGGGCTTCCGGTGATCGCGACCGACTGCGACTTCGGGCCGCGCGAGTTGATCGAAGACGGGGTCGACGGGCTGCTCGTCGCCAATGAGGACAGCGCCGCGCTGGCCAACGCGCTCGACCGGCTGCTCGGCGACGCCGCGCTGCGCCGCGCGCTTGCGACGCGAGCGCCGCGGGTTGCGTCGGCCTTCGCGCCGTCGCGCATCGCCGGCGAATGGGAGCGGCTGTTCGCCGGGGTGCTGCGCTAGCCGGCGCCCAGCAATCGCTCATACACCGCGCTCACCTGCGCGCAGTGCCGGTCGAAGCCAAAGCGCACGCGCGCATCGGCCTCGGCGCGCGCGGCGAAGGTCGCGGCATCCCCCGCCGCCATCTCGAACGCGCCCGCCGCGAGCGCCACGGGGTCCTCGGGGGCGACCAGCCGCCCGAGTTCGCCGCCCTTCAGCGCCTCGACATTGCCGCCAGACCGCGTCGCGACGATCGGCGTTCCGACCAGCATCGCTTCGATCAAGGTCCGGCCAAAGGGTTCGCCGACCGCGGGGACGAGCAGCTGGTCACACGCCGCGATCCACCTCGTCCCCGGCGAGCGCCAGCCCATCAGCCGCACATGATCGGACAGGCCGCGCGCGGCGATGCGCGCGCCGATCGCCTCGCCCATCGCCGGCTCCTCGGCGGCGCCGAAGAGCAGGCCGACGAGCGGCCGGTCGGGTCGCATGCGCCGCATATGGTCGATCGTATCGAGGAAGAGCAAAGGGCGCTTGCGCGCGACGAAGGCGCCGAAATAGCCGAGCAGCAGCGTTTCGTCCGGCACCCCCAACTCGGCGATCAGCTGCGCGCGCGCCGCGGCGCGATCGACGCTTATGTCGGTATCGAAGGGGCTGTGGACGACCTCTGCCTTGCCCGCGGCCGAGATCGGCCCCGGGCGCGGCAGCGAGAATTGCGAGACCGCGAGCACCGCGTCGGCGAGGAAGGGCGCGGCAAAGCGCAGCCCGCGCGACCCGGGGTCGCCGCGATGATGCCAGAGCAGCTTTGTCCCCGCGAGCTTCGCCGCGAGCGCCCAGGCGACCTGCGTGCGCCCGTCGTTGAGATGGACGATGTCGATTCGGTTTTCCCGAAGGAAGCGGATCTGCGGCGCCAGCTGCGCCAGCGCCGCCCTTACCGCATTCGCGCCGACGCGCCGGTTGTACGGGAGTTCGGGCCAGTCGAACGGACAGACGACGGGGATGCCATGGTCGCCGAACAATCGCATCAGCTTTCCCTCCGGGTGCTGGACGACGACGAGCGGGTCGAAGCGCGTGCGGTCGATACGGCGCAGCAGGTCGAGCACCGACAAATGGCTGCCCCCGATGACATCGCCCGAAAAGGGCAGGCAGATGCGCGCCCTCACGGTCGCGTCCGAATCGGCGGGCGGGATCGGCGCGAGGTCGGCGTGCGCGGCCATCGGTCTTGTCGCGGCGCTCATCGGGCGCGACTTCGCTCGCAGCCTTCGAGGCGGTCGCGATACGCCTTTTCGGCGGCGATCCGCGCGCCGATGTCATAGCTGAGCGGGGTGATCACCAGCGTCGAGGACGAGAGGGCGCGGCCGACCATGAAGCCCAGCCATTCGAGCCCGAACGGCGTCCAGCGGCGATAGCGCGCCGCGGCGCGGCGCCGCATCAGCTGGCGCAATTTGGCGAAGAAGAGATCCTTGGTGAAATGATAGGAGGTCGCCATGTGGCGCTCGCTCGCGAGCCGTGCGATCTCGCCGAACGAGCGATAGCAGGTCCAGCGCTCGATGAATTTCGCAGTTTCGAGCGCGTGACGGCGGACATTTTCGTGCCCGAGCAGCGTCCGGTCGAGCCGGTAGCGCCCGATGCCCATCCGGCTGAGCAGCGCGATCCATGCGACGCGATAGTGGAAATCCTTGATCCAGTGCGAAAAGGGGACGTGGCAATGCGCCTCCTGCATGCACTCGCCGAGCGGGAAGACGTGGATCGACTGCCCCCCGGGGGCGAGCGCGACGCGCATATTGTCAAAAAAATGGCGCAGATCCTCGACATGCTCGAGCACCTGGTTCGACAGGGTGAAATCGAAAAAACCCGGCGGATAGCCCCAGTCGTCGCCTTCGGAGACGAGGCGGATGCGCTGCGCCCAGTCGATCGCCGGATGCCGCGCCTTCAGATAGCAGAGCGTGCGCTGCATCTGACCGCCGTCGCGAAAGCCATGCTCGCCGATGTCGAAACCGTAAAGTTCGATCTGGCCCGGGCCGAAGCGCGCGTCGGCGAGCCGCTGCAGCGAATCGATCATCCGCCCGTCGCCGCAGCCGATGTCGAGCACGCGCAGCGCCGGGCCGCGATCGGCCGCCCCCCGTTCGGAGATCAGCGTGCACAGCGTCGTGAAGATATGCTGGTGTGTGATCGACGAAGGCGCGCAGCGATGCGACGGCGCGCCGGCGGGCTCGGTGGCCTCGAACAGCGCCGGTTTCACGCCGACCGTGCCTTGGGCTCCGCCGCGCACCCGCGGTAGTCGCGGTACCAGGCGGCGAAGCGCGCGAGGCCTTCGACGAGCATCACCTTCGGACGATAGCCGGTCAGCGCCGCGAGTGCATCGACATTGGCATAGGTCGCCCGGACGTCGCCGGGCTGCATCGGGCGCATCAGCTTGACCGCGCGCGCGCCGAGCGCCGCCTCAAGCGTCGCGATCATGTCCATCAGCCCGACCGGATGATTGTCGCCGATGTTAAGGACGCGCGGCGCGTCGCCGAGCGGCGGACGGTCGAGCGTCCCGACGATGCCATCGACGATGTCGTCGATATAGGTGAAGTCGCGCGCCATCCGCCCCTCGCCGAACACCTCGATCGGTGTGCCCGCGAGGATTTTTTCGGCGAAGCTGAAATAGGCCATGTCGGGCCGACCCCACGGGCCATAGACGGTGAAGAAGCGCAGCCCCGACTGCGGAAGGCGATAGAGCCGCGCATAGGCCGCGCTCATCAGCTCGCACGACCGCTTCGTCGCGGCATAGAGCGACACGGGAGCGTCGCACGGATCGCTTTCGCGAAACGCCGCGCCGTCGGCAGGGCGATCGCCGTAAACCGAACTCGACGAGGCATAGACGAGATGCCGAAATCCCGGCTGATGCCGCGCCGCCTCGAGCACCGACAGGTGCCCCTTCAGATTCGCATGTTCATAGGCGAAGGGATTGTCGATGCTGTAGCGCACCCCCGCCTGCGCCGCGAGGTGAACGATGCGCGTCGCGCCCGTGCGCCGGACGAGCGCGGCGAAGGCGTCGGCGTCGGCGATGTCGAGCCGCTCCATCGCAAACCCCGCCTGCCCGGTCAGCGTCGCGGCGCGCGCTTCCTTGAGCGCGGGGTCGTAATAGGCGTTGAAATTGTCGACCCCGATCACCCGCTCGCCGCGACCCAGCAGGCGCTGCGCGGTGGCGTGACCGATGAAGCCGGCGGCGCCGGTGACGATGATGGGCGGTTCGGCGGTCATGGCGCACCTTTGGGGGAAGGCTGGAAGGAAAGACGCGCTAGGCGCGCGCCCGGCAATCGGGGCATCGCCGCGGCGGTTCGCTCGGCGATCAGCTGGTCGCTCCGCCACGCGAGGAAGGCATCGAGATTGAGCAGCCCGTCCTTGTCGGCGTCTTCCCATGCGTCGGCGCGGCGCGGGTCGGCGCCGTGCGCGCGCTCCCAATTGTCGTCCATGCCGTCGCCGTCGCGGTCGGGATAAGGGGTGCCGGTGGCGATCGGCGGAATCGTGCCGGGCTGGCGGACGATATGGCCGGTACGGTTGCGCACGTCGCCGACGATCTTCACATCGAACGGATCGCGCGGAAAGGCGCCGGCGCGCGCGAGCGCGGCTTCATACGCCTCGTCGGCGCTCATCGGCCGGACGGTGAGCGGACAGGGCGGATCGGGCACCGAGGCCGCGGTGGTGTCGGCGGCGACATGCTCGAACTTGCCGTCGAAGCGGTTGCCAAACATATAGATTTTCGCATCGCCCTTCGATCCGATCTCCTCGCGGTCGATGCCGACGGCGTGGTCGGCGGTGTCGAGGCCCTTGCGCATCACATTGCCGACGATCGACACCGGCGAACCGCCATAGCTTTCCCATACTTCGGCAAACTGCGAGCTCGCGTCGTAGAGGATATTGTTCACCACCTCGACGCACGAGCCGGGGGTGAAGTTGATGTCGGGATTGCGATCGCCGTTGTGCGCGCAGATGTTGTTGAGAAAGCTGACCTGCTGCGGCCCTTCGGGATCGCTGCCGAGCAGCGCGCATTTGTCGTGCTTGGGAATACCCTCGGCAAAGATCGACCAGCTGATCGTGATATTGTCGTTGTCGCCATAGGGATTGATGATCTCGTCGCGCGCCCAGCTTGCGCTGACGTGGTCGACGATCACGTTGCGGCTGTTCTCGATGGTGATCGAATCCTCGGCCTCGCGCGCGCCGCCGATGCGGTCGTTGCGGACGCGGATGTGGCGCACGATGACGTCGTGATTATTCTTGATGAGCAGCGGGGTGAATCCGTTGGGGCCACCCGAATGCGCAAGCGTGATACCGCCGCCGGGCGCGGTCTGGCCGGCGATCGTCAGAAAGGGGTTGCTGATCACCGGCGGCCGGCCCGTGAAGCGGATCACCCCGGCGACGCGGAATATGCAGACGCGCGGCCCCGACGCCTCGACGCAGGCGCGCAGCGAGCCCGGCCCGGCATCGGCGAGCGTATCGACCGCGATGACGCGCCCGCCGCGTCCGCCGCGCGACCCAGCTCCGTACCCCGTCGCGCCGGGGAAGGCGAGCGGCCCCGCGACCGGCTGCGGCGGCGGCGGCGGGTTTGTTGCGGTCGAATCGCTGCAGCCGATGATCGTCAGATGGCCGACCATCAGCGAGGCAGGGACGGCGATGGCCCGGCGAATCCGGCGCCTGATCGCATTAGGCGCGATCATTTGCACCGGCGCCGTCATCAGAAGCGGCTTCGCAATTCGATGCCGACGCGCGTCCGTTCGAAGGGCTGCGTCGGATCATCGCTGTGGCGGTTGGCATAATTGGCGGTCACCGCGAGCGACAGATAGCGGTTGATCCGATACTCGGCCTCGCCGGTGACGCCGATCGTGCGCTCGGAAATGTCGGTGCCGACGAAATCGCTGTGCCGGTAATAGGCCGACGCCTCGAAGCGAAGGTCGCTCCGCGCCTCGGCCTGGATACCGAAGCGCACGCGCGTGTCGGTGCGCGACTGGGCGCCGTTGCGCACCGTCGCGACGTCGCCGTTGAAGGCGTCGAGCGTGAAGGCGATGCGTCGGCTCGGCAGATAGGTCAGCGACGCCTCGGCCGAAACCCCGGTGCGGCCCGAGAGCGACGCGTCGTCGGGCGAAAAGCGGAAGACGCCGACCGTCGCCTCGCCGCGCAGCAGCCCGGTATCGGCGAAGCGCACCCCCACACGCGCGCCATAGGTATCGGCATCGCGGTTCACGCCGCTATAGTCGACCGGCCGCCAATAGTCGCGCCGCGTGTAGAATCCGGTGACCACCGCGCTGAGGTTTGCGGCGACGTCGTAACCGAAGCTGGCGCGCGCGGCATAGTTGTTGAGGTCGCGATCCGAATCGATCGGCGCGCGAAAGTTGAAGCGCGCCGCGCTGCCGCGGACCGAGAAATGCGTCCGGCGACCGTCGTGATTCCAGCCGAGTTCGCTGTCGAGAATGTCGATCTGGCGCGGACCGGTGCTGCGGATATCGCGCGCTTCGGGATCGCCGCGATCCTCGATCGCCCGGCGCCATGCGGCACGGCTGGTGATGCGGTCGGAATCGGACGGCGCATAGCTGCCGCGCATTTCGACATAACCGGCGTCGCTGTTTTCACTGCTATTGTCGAAATAGCGGCGCAGGCTCGCCTCGCCGATCAACGACAGGCTCGCCGCATCCTGTTTCAGCCGCGCCTCGATACGCGGGGTGAAGGTGAAGATGCCGTCGTCGACCGGATCGTCGGGTTCGGCATAGATGTTGCTGTCATATCCGACGCGTACCTCGGCCGAGGGGTAGAGCTGGAACGGCCCCGCCGGCAGTCCCTGCGCGTCCATCCCCGGCAGCGGCAGGTCGAGCACCGGGGCCGTCGTGTCGATCTGCTGCGCCTGCGCGGCGCACGGCGCCGCGAGGCAGGTGAGCAAAGCGAGCGAACGGCCGCGGGTCAGAACCACCGCTCGAACACCTGAATCTGGTCGCCGGGCTGGATCGGATCGTCGGTGCTTGCGCGCCCGACGACCGGCTTGCCCTCGATCGCGCGGGTGATCGACACGCTCTTCTGGTCGGCGCGAAAGGTGAAGCCGCCCGCCATCGAGACCGCGGCGAGCACCGACATGCCCGGGCGGAAACTATATTCACCGGGCTTGTTGACCTCGCCCAATATATAGAAGGGCCGCAAGGAGGCGGGCTGCACATTGACGATCGGCGCCTTCAATATGTCGCGGTCGAGCAGTGCCTGCTTGATCGCCCCCTCGAGCTCGGAAAAGCTCTTGCCGCGCGCTTCGACCTTGTCGATCATCGGCATCGAGATCATGCCGTCGTCGGCGACGGTGAAGGTCGCGTTGTTGAACTGGTCGAGCCCATAGACATAGACGCGGACCTCGTCGCCGGTGCCGAGCGCATAATGGCCGTTCGCCACCGGCGGCAAGGGCGACAGCGATGCGGTTTCGTTCGTGCAGCTGCTCAGCGCGAGCGCGAGGCCGACGCTGCAAAGGACCCAAGAAACGGAGCGGACTATCTTCATGACGAACTCTCCCACCTGAACCGGCCGGCCAAAGCGGCGTGATGGCTTCGGACGCTATCGCATCGCGGGCGGATGGCCGTTGGCAATTTCGGCGCGGGGGCTGCGAAGAGGGTGTATTGGCTGACTGGCGTAACTCCTTTGGGGGATGCGCGCTGCACTTCCGTATAATATCATTAGGGAAAGCAGCACGGGCACGATGATCAGCCGCGAAAACATGTGCGGGCTCGACTGGCTGTAGATGATGAAGACGGTCACGACGGCCAAGGTGACGCCCGCTTCCATCCGCGTGCGTCCGAGGCGCGAAATCGGCGCCCAGAGCAGCACGAACACCAGCGTCAACAGCCCGATCAGCGACATCAGCCCGCCTTCGGTCAGCATCAGCAGATAGAGGTTATGCACCGGCTGGCGAATCTCGTTCGTCGTGCGGAACTGATCGGCGCCCAGCCCGACGATCAGCGTGTCGTCGGCGGTATGCCACGCCTGCTTGATCAGCTTGACGCGCCCCTTGTAGGTTCCCGCCTCGGCAATGTCGCCGTCCGAAATCGCGTTGCCGACGCGCTTTTCGAACACTGCCGGCACGGGGGCGCCGCTGGCGAAGAACAGCGCCGCGGCGAGCACCGCGATCACCAGCATACCGCCCAGATAGCGCAGCCCAAGGAACAGCAGGGTGATCGACAGCGCCACCATCGTCGCGGCAAAGCCGGTGAACGAGGCGCTGAGCATCAGCGCCCACCCCAAAATCGGCACCATGATGGCGACCAGCCACGCGGGGATCAGCCGCGTGCTATAGGCATAGATGAGCAGCGGCGCGGTAAAGGCGATGATCGCGCCGTTCCAGTTCGGTTCTGAGGCAAAGGTCGACAGCCGCCCGTTCCCCGCGACGAACTCCTTCGAAAAGATCGCCGCCGCTTCCTGGTGCGTCATGGTCAGGCTGATCGCGATCCCGAAAATCTCCATGACGACGATGCCGACAATGAAGGTCGCGGTCAGCCGGCGCGCGACCGACAGCGGCTGCGCCATCAGCAGCATCGGCAGGAGCAGGAATCCCGTCAGATACTGGCAGGCGATGATGATCCAGCGCAGCATGTCGCCATGAAAGACCGTGCCGATGAACAGCCCGCCGAGCATCATCGCGAGCCCGAAATACCACAGCGGCGTGATCTGCCCGAACGGAATCGCGGTGAGCTGCCCGCGCGCGAGGCAGATCGCAAAGGCCAGCGCGAACATCAGGTCGGCGATGGTGAAGTTGATGGCACCGATCCGGAGCAGCTGATAGCCCGCGAAGAAAGCCCCGAAGGCCAGAAAGGGGATCGCCATCGGAGGCGGGCCGCGCTTGGTCAGCATCGCGGTTTCGAACATCCCCATCTCGAGGCGGCGTTCGTGGAGGCGTTCGGCCCTGCCGATTTCGCGGGTGAGTTCGAGCGGCGGCGCGGTTTCGGTCATGGCGCGCCGGTCCTCCTCGGGATCGCGCGCACCGCCGCAGCGCTGCGCAATCGTAGCCGGGCGATAGCGCCCGCTCTCGCGCTCTGCCTGCCGCGCGGCGTCATCTGCCCGTCCCTTCCGAGTCCATCGATGGGGTCGCTCTCCTGCCCTCCGATCATCGACGCAGGCGGGCGCGCGCGCCACGCGAATTGCGGGGGATGGTGCGGCGCAAAAGGCGTAGGCGGTGCGGCAATAAGGAATGAGGCCGGAATGGGGACTTCACGCACGCCCCCGGCGCCTTACCATGACGCCCGTCCCCCCGGCGGGGCCTTTGCGGTTTCGCCTGCAATTTCAGGATGATGGAGGCAGGATGCCAGCTGACGGCAGGAACCGATCGCGTCACGCGCCGGCCACAGCCTCGCCCGCCGTCACAGGTGACGCTTGACCGAGCTTGCCGCCATCCGCCGCGCGGCGGTGCTCGCCCCGCACCCCGACGACGAGGTTCTGGGATGCGGCGGCACGATGGCAAGGCTCGCAGCCGCCGGATCCGAGGTGCATGTGGTCATCGCCACGCGCGGCCGCCCGCCGTGCTATCCGGATGCCTATATGGAGCGGGTGATGGGCGAAGCGCGCGCCGCCCATGCGATGCTCCGTGTGCACCAGACGCACCATCTCGACCTTCCGGCCGCAGCGCTCGACACGCTCCCCGCGGCCGAGATCAACGCCCGCCTCGGCGACTGTCTCGACGCGATCGCCCCCGACACGCTGTTCGTGCCCTTCGTCGGCGACGTCCATCTCGACCATCAGATCGTCTTTACTTCGGCGATGGTGTGGGCACGGCCGCGGCACGCCGGGGCGCCGGCGCGGGTGCTCGCCTATGAGACATTGTCGGAAACCAATTGGTACGCCCCCGGGGTGACGCCGGGGTTCCAGCCCAATCTCTTCGTCGACATTTCGGATCATCTCGACCAAAAGATCGACGCCTTCGCGGCGTTCGAATCGCAAGCGAAACCCTTCCCCGACGAACGCTCGCCCGAGGCGATCCGCGCGCTCGCCACCTTGCGCGGCGCGACGGTCTATTGCGCGGCGGCGGAGGCGTTCGTCGCGATCCGCGAAATATGGCGCGGCCGATGAGCGCCTTTGACCCCGTCGTGCGGAAAATGTCGCGCAGCTTCGGCGACGGCGGCCTGAACATGCGCCATCTGACCCAGATCGGCCATCTCCTCTCGGGCAATGCGATGAGCAGTGTGCTGATGCTGATCAGCACCGCGATCGCCGCGCGCACGCTGACCGTCGAGAAATTCGGCGTCTTCGTGATGATCCTGACCTTCGTCCGCCTGATCGAGCGCATCGCGCGCTTCGAATCGTGGCAGCCGCTGATCAAATTCGCGACCGACCGCGAAGCCGATGGCGACCCCGACCAGCTTGCGCGCCTCTATCTCTATGGCCTGCTGCTCGACGTCGGCGCCGCCATCGTCGCGGCGGCCGCGGCGTTGGCGCTCGTCGCGTTCGTCGGTCCGCTGGTTGGCGTCGACACCGTCTATCTGCCGCTCGTCGCGATCGCCTGCCTCGGCACCTTGTTCAACATCACCGGCATGCCGACCGCGGCGCTCCGCCTCGCGGGTCAGTTCCGCACGATTGCCTACAGCCAGCTCGTCGCGCAGCTGCTGCGGATCGGACTCGCCCTCTTCTGCTGGTGGAAATCGCTCGGCATCGAAAGCTTTCTGATCGCGTGGACCGCGGCGCAGATTTTCGGCGCGATGATCTTTCTCGCCTTCGGCTTCGCCGCGCTGAAGGTGCAGCGGGTCCCCAACCCGCTCCGCGCCTCTCCGCGCCACCTGATGCGCGATTTCCCGGGCTTCCTGGCCTTCGCCTCGTCGACGAACCTGTCGATGACGATGCGCACCTTGACGCAAGAGGCCGACACGCTGCTCGTCGGCGCGCTCGCCGGGCCGAGCCCCGCGGGCTTCTATCATATCGCCAAACGGCTCGCGAAACTCGCGCAGCAGGTCGGCGCGCAGGCGCAGGCGGTGATGTATCCCGACATGGCGCGGCTGTGGGCGAGCCGGCGATATGGCGATCTCAGGATGCTGACGCGGCGCATCCAGGGCGTGCTCGGGGCGATCGGGCTTGCGGTGCTGGTCGCGGTCGCGGCGTTCGGCGAGCCGCTGGTCACCCTCGCTGCGGGCAGCAAATATAACGACATCGGCCCGCTGCTCGTCGCGCAGGTGATCAGCGTGATCTTCATCATGCACACCGCGCCGTCGCGGTCAGTGCTGCTGTCGATGGGCCGCCCGCAGCTCGTGCTCGTCGTCGCCGCGCTCGGCACGGCGGTCTTTTTCGCCACCGCGGTGCTGCTGATCCCCGGCATGGGCGCGATGGGCGCCAGCATCGCGCAGATCGCCTTCGCCGCTGTCACCGCGCTGTGGATGGACATCGCATGGCGCCGAACGCTGCACGGCCTCGCCGACCACGCGCCGAGCTAGGGAAAATCCCGATAGGAGGACCGGTGCCGCCGTCTAGGGTGGGCGAGCGACCCCGCACCCGCGGTGCCCGGCGGTGTCACGAAGGGGAACAGGGTCATCGTCCATGCGCCATCCCGCCATCCTCCCCCGCCTCGCCTTGTCCGTCGCGCCCCTGCTCGCCGCCGTCTGTCCGGCGGCGGCGCAGGACGACGGCGCGCCCGCCGATCCGCTCGGCCTTCGCGGGCAGTGGAGCCAATTCGCCTCGAGCGTCGTCGCCGGCGATGGCGAAGGCGCAACGCGTTACGGCGGGCGGCTCGACGGCTATGCGCGCATCGACGGCGAAGCCGCGGGGATCGCCGACGGGCTGGCGATCAACCTGCACGCCGAATTCGTCTATGGGCGCAGCATCAACCGGGTCGGATCGAAGACTCTGCTGCCGGTCAACGCGGCGATGAATTTCCCTGCGAACGATCAGGAAGCCTTCGATCTCTCGATCAATCTCGTCCAGCGCATCGGCAAACTACGGTTGCAACTGGGCAAGATCGACCTGTTCGACGCCTCGTCGGCGATCCCGATCGTCGCGGGTGGCGGCAAGGAAGGGTTTCAGCATATCGGGCTCGCCGCGCCCCCGGGGCTGATCGCGTCGCCGAAGGTTCTCGGCGCGATCGTCAGCGCGCCCGTCGGCCGGGTCGTACTCAACATCGGGGTGTGGCAACCCGACGACTGGACGCGCGACTATTGGCCCCACGGCTTTTTCGAGGATGGAACGAACGGCATGATCGCCGGCGTGCTGCCGACCCGCATCGGCGGCAAGCGCGGCTTTCACACGCTCACCCTGTTCCTCAGCTCGCGGCGCCCGCGGCGCGACGGTTTTCCCGACATCCGGCCGCCCGACGGCACCGCGCCGCTGCTTCCCGACTATCGTTCGGGCGCGCATCTGCGCTACGCCGTCCAGCAATATCTGTGGCAGGACCCGCTCGACCCGACACGCGGCGGCGGCTTCTTCGGCCATATCGGCGTCTCGGTCGGATCGCCCGCCATCCTCGACTGGAGCCTGACCGCCGGCATCGCCGGAAATGTGCCTTTCCGCGGCCGGCCCAAGGACAAGTTCGGGCTCGGCTATTTCCGCTTCTCGCTCGCCGACCGGATCGTCGATGGGCTGCGTTCCTCGCTGCCGCTGTCGGACGAACAGGGTGTCGAAGCCTATTATACCCTGCAAGTCGGCCGCGCCGTGCGGGTCAGCCTGTCGGGACAGATCGTCGATCCGGTCCTGGCGCGCGCGCCGAACGCGGTGAACCTCAACCTGCGCGCCGTCGCGGATTTTTGAAGGGCTGCGGCACAATATCCGCCGCACGCCGGGCGATGCCCGAAAATGGCGCACCCGACAGGATTCGAACCTGTGGCCTCTGCCTTCGGAGGGCAGCGCTCTATCCAGCTGAGCTACGGGTGCCGGTAGAGCGGGGCGTCTAGCAGGGCTCTGCGGTGCCAGCAATGGTCTATCGACCGCGCGGCGCCGATGTGCGAAGGCGCGCCGCACGGAAGGACGGGACGATGCAGGCATCCGAACAGCGCTGGCCGATGGCCGCCGACCTCTATGGCGAAATGCAGCTCGAGGCCGCGCCGCCGGCGCAGCGGCGCGCGCGCGACTATCTGCCCGGCGCGGTCGTCACCGCGATCGCGGCGCTCGCCGCGGCGTGGCTCGCCGACCATTATGCCGCGCCGATCGTGCTGATGGGTCTGCTCATCGGCCTTGCCATGTCCTTTCTGTCGCAGGACCGCCGCACCCACGCCGGGCTCGACCTGATGTCGCAGACCGCGCTGCGGATCGGCATCGTCCTCGTCGGCGCGCGGATCACCGCGGCGCAGCTCGCCGAACTCGGGCCGCTGCCCTTTGCCTTCCTCATCGGCATCATGCTCGCGGTGATCGGCGCCGCGACGCTGAGCGCTCGGCTGTTCGGGCAGGACCGCGACGCCGCGCTGCTCGCCGGCGGCGCGACCGCGATCTGCGGCGCGTCTGCGGCGCTCGCGCTCTGGTCGCTGATCGGCGACAAGCGTGTGGACCAGGCGCGCTTCACCCTCTCCCTCGTCGGCATCACCGTCGCGAGCGCGCTCGCGATGACGCTCTATCCGGTGCTCGCCGCGCAGCTCGGACTCACCGACACGCAGGCGGGATTCCTGATCGGCGCGTCGATCCACGACGTCGCGCAGGCGATCGGTGGCGGCTTTTCCTTCTCGCAAAAGGCGGGCGAGGTCGCGACGATCGTCAAGCTGACGCGCGTCGCGCTGCTCGCGCCGATGCTGATGCTCGTCGCGCTGTGGCTCGCCCGCCGCGGCGAGGCGGCGCCCGAGCGCCGCATCCCGCTGCGCCTGCCGTGGTTCATCACCGGCTTCCTCGCGCTCGCGGCGCTCAATTCGCTGATCGCATTTCCCAAGCCGGTGCAGGACGGCGCGGCGACCGCGGCGCAGGCGCTGCTGCTGCTCGCGATCGTCGCGACCGCGATGAAGGCGCGGCTCGCGCTGCTGCTCGATCAGGGTTGGCGCAGCTTCGCGCCGATCATCGTCGCGACCTTGACGAGTTTCCTGCTCGCGCTCGCCGCCGCGCTCAGCCTGTGACGGCGTGACGACACGACGTCACGGCAAAGCGTTGATCGATCAGCCTTTCGGCAGCGCCCAGCTGACCGTCAGCTGCGTCGCGCGGCGCGGGATGTCGAGCTTCGCTTCGCTGAAATTCGCCTTTTCGCCCGGCGGCAGCGTGCGCACCGGCGGCTTGATCGTCCAGCTATAGACGATCGTCCCCTGCGCATCGCGCAGCTCGGCGAGGATCGGCGGCACGCGCTGTTCGCGGTCGGTCGGATTGATGATCACCCCCGACGCGGCGAAATAGATGGTGCCGTCGGCGAGTTCGCGATGATCCTGGTTGGGCGGCAGCTCGATCACCAGATCGGGTTCGCCGCTGTCGCCGCCAAGCCCCTGCGCCCAGTTCGGCAAGCCATAGACATAGAGCGCCGCGGTCGCCGCGATCATCAGCAGCGCCGCGATCCCCGCGACGAGCGTCCAGCGCTTCGCCGGATTGCGACGCGCGCGGCGAAACGGCAGCGGTGCATCGTCGGCGAGTGCGGGCGCGGGCCGCGGCGCGGGCGTTTCGGCGGCGGCGAAGGCTTCGGGCGGCGGGGGCGGCGGTGCGTCCTCGACCGGTTCCGCGGCCGCCGGTGGCGGGTCGGGCCGAGGATCTGCGGCGGCGGCCGCCGGCGAGGAGGGTGACGCCGGCGGCGCTTCCGATGCGGCGGGCTGTGGCGGCATCATCGGCGCGACGGCGGGTTCCTGGAACCAGCTGTGGCGGCAATTGGCGCAGCGCACGGTGCGCCCGTTCGGTCCGATCGCGGTATCGGGGACGACGTAGCGCGTGTGGCAGGACGGGCAGGCTAGGATCATGGCCCCCCTCTAAACACGCTGATTCGCGGCGTTGCAAGCGCCGCGTCGCGCGCGGGCCTTTACGTCGGCGGCGGGCCGTGCGACAGCCGGCGCATGAGGGCGGCGGACCATCGCATTTCCGGGGCAGACGGCGCGCGTTTGGGCGCGTATCTGGCGTCATGACGGGCGCCGCGACGCAGCGCGCCGGCGGCGCGATGGTCGAATTCGACAATGTCGGGCTGCGCTATGGCCCCGACGGCGAAATCCTGTCGGACATCAGCTTCAACCTGCAACCCGGCAGCTTCTATTTCCTCACCGGCGCCTCGGGCGCGGGCAAGACCTCGCTGCTCAAGATGCTCTATCTCGCGCAGCGGCCGAGCCGCGGGATCGTGCGGCTGTTCGGCGAGGATCTGGGGTCGATGCCGCGCCACCGCCTGCCCGGCTTCCGCCGCCGCATCGGCGTCGTCTTTCAGGATTTCCGCCTGATCCCGCACCTCTCCGCGCGCGACAATATCGCGCTGCCGCTGCGCATCGCCGGGGTGAGCGAAGAGGATCTGGCGGGACCGGTGGGGGAGATGCTGAGCTGGATCGGGCTCGACGCGCGCGCCGAGGCGCGCCCCGCGACGCTGTCGGGCGGCGAGCAACAGCGCGTCGCGATCGCGCGCGCGGTGATCGCGCGGCCGCAATTGCTCGTCGCCGACGAACCGACCGGCAACGTCGACCCCGAAATGGCGATGCGCCTCCTCGGCCTGTTCGAGGCGCTCAACCGGCTCGGCACCACGGTCGTCGTCGCGACGCACGACGTCCACCTGATCAGCCGCATCGACAATGCACAGATGATGCGGCTCGAAAAGGGACGGCTTTCCGACCCGACCGGCGCGCTGCGCTATCCGCCGAACCGGGCGTGAGGGTGACGGCATGATCATTCCGCGCGTTCCCGTCCAGCACCGCCGCCTGCTCCCCGAACCGCGGCTGTCGGGGCCGACGCCGTGGGTGATCGCGATCCTGATGATGCTGACTTTGCTCGCCGCCGGCGCCGGAGTCGGGCTCGCGCGCGCGGCCGAGGCGATCGGCGAAGCGATCGCCGGGCGGGTCACGGTGCAGATCGTTACCCCCGGCCCCGCGGCGCGCGCCGAACAGGCGGCCGAGTTGCGACGCAGCGCCGCGGGCGAACCCTATGTCCGCGCCGCGCGCCAGGTCGGGCAGGACGAGCTGCTCGCGACGCTCGGCCAGTGGCTCGGCAGCGCCGGCGGCGACGATCCGGTGCTCCGTTCGCTGCCGCTGCCCGCGCTCGTCGATATCGACCTCGCCGCAGGCGACCGCGCTGGACAGCTCGCGCGGCTCAAGGCGCTCGTCGAGCGCATCGCGCCGGGTGCGCGGGTGATTCCGCATGCCGAATGGCTGGGGCCGGTCGCGCGGCTCATTCGCTCGCTCGCGTGGATCGCGGGCGGGCTCGTGCTGCTGATGATCCTCGCGAGCGGCGCGGTCGTCGTGATGACCGCGCGCGCCGCGCTCGGCACCCATTATGCGACGATCGAGATGCTCCACCTAATCGGCGCGACCGACCGCCAGATCGCGCGGCTGTTCCAGCGGCGCATCGCGATCGACACCGCCTATGGCATCGCGCTGGGCACCGCGGTCGCCGCGATTGTCCTGCTGCTCGTCGGCTGGCAATGGTCGCGCGTCACTTCGGGGCTCGCCGCGACCGCCTCGCTCGGCACCGGCGGCTGGGCGCTCTTGCTGGCGCTGCCGCTATTGGCTATCGCGCTCGCTGCTTTGACGGCGCGCCAGACGCTGCTCGCCGCGCTCAAGAAGATTTTATGATCAAGCGCCTGATCTCCCTCCTCTTCCTCGCCTGGGTGCTGGGGTTCGCCTGGTTCGCGCTCCTGCCGCCGATGCCCGCGCCGCCGCAAAAGACCGACGCGATCGTCGTGCTCACCGGCGGCCCGGGCCGTATCGACCGCGCGCTCGAACTGCTCGAGGCGGGGCAGGCGAAGCGCGTGCTGATCAGCGGCGTCGCGCGCGAGGTGAAGCCGAAGGAACTCGCCGCCGAATATAAGCGCCCCGTCTCGCTGTTCGATTGCTGCATCGCGCTGGGGTTCGAGGCCGAGGATACGCGCTCGAACGCGACCGAGGTCGCAAGCTGGGTTGCGCGGCGCAACTACAAGACGGTGCGGCTGGTGACGACCGACTGGCACATGCGCCGCGCGCAATATGAAATCGGCCGGGCGGTCGGCAAGGATGTGACGATCGTCCCCGACGCGGTGCGCAGCGAACCGAGCTTCAGCACGCTGTTCCGCGAATATCACAAATATCTGGCGGGGCTGGTGGGCGGCCTGCTGGGGCTGTAGAGACGGCGGCCGTGCGCTACACCATCGCCCTTCTCCGCTCGATCCTCTTCTGGTTCCTGTTCGGCCTGATGAGCGCCATCTGCTCGATTGGTGCGGTCGTCGCGCTGCCCATCTCGCACCGCGCGACGCAGTGGTTCGTCGGCATGTGGGCGCGCTTTCACCGCTTCATCACCCGCGTCGTCCTGGGACAGCGCGTCGTCGTCGAGGGCGCGATGCCCGACAGCCCGGTGCTTTATGTCTTCAAGCACGAAGGCGCGTTCGAGACGGTCGACCAGCCGCTGCTGTTCAAATGGCCCGCGGTGTTCGCGAAAGAGGAGCTGTTCTCGATCCCCGTCTGGGGACAGGCGGCGCATCTCTATGGCCTGATCCCGGTCGATCGCAGCGGCGGCGGCAAGGCGATGCGCGCGATGCTGAACGCCGCGAAGGCGGCGCTTGCGAAAGGACGCCCGCTCGTCCTCTTCGCCGAAGGGACGCGCGTCCCGCACGGGCTCGCGCCGCCGTTGCGGTCGGGCTTCGCGGGCGTCTATCGGCTGCTCGGCGTGCCGGTGATCCCCGTCGCGGTGAACAGCGGCCTCGTCTATCCGCCGCGCCGCTGGGTCAAATGGCCAGGCACGATCACCTATCGCGTCGGCGAAACCATTCCCGCCGGCCTGCCGCGCGCGGAAGCCGAAGACCGCGTCTGGCGCGCGATCAATGCCCTCAACCCGCCCGAGGCGTTGGACGCGGCATCCAAACAGTTCGTCGCCCCAGCGAAAGCCGGGGCCGATCGAGACGAAGCGCCAGGCCGATAGCGGCCCCAGCTTTCGCTGGGGCGACGCCCGAGGTCAGTGCTTCCGCCCGAAATCGGGCGCGGCATCGTCCTGCCCCTGCTCGATGATCGATCGGCGGATCGCACGGGTGCGGGTGAACCAGTCCTCCAGCTTGTCGCCGTCGCCGCGGCGGATCGCCTGCTGGAGCACGGTCAGATCCTCGTTGAAGCGCTGCAGGGTCGCGAGCACCGCATCGCGGTTCGCGAGGAACACGTCGCGCCACATCACCGGATCGCTCGCCGCGATGCGGGTGAAATCGCGAAAGCCGCCGGCCGAATATTTGATCACCTCGCTCTCGGTCACTTCCTCGAGCTCGCTCGCGGTGCCGACGATTGTATAGGCGATGAGGTGCGGCAGGTGGCTCGTCACCGCGAGCACCATGTCGTGATGCGCGGCGTCCATCGTCTCGACCTTTGCGCCGAGCGCGCTCCAGAAGGCTTCGAGCGCGGCGACCGCTTCGGCGGGGGCGTCGGCGGGCGGGGTGACGATGCACCAGCGCCCGTCGAACAAGCTCGCAAAGCCCGCCGCAGGACCGCTGTTCTCGGTGCCCGCGACCGGGTGTGCGGGAATCACCAGATGCCCAGGCAAGGCGTCGCGCAGCGCGGCGCCGACCCCGGCCTTCGACGAGCCGACGTCGGATATGATCGCCTTTGCCTTCAATCCTGGCGCCGCCGCGCGCGCCGCGTCGGCCATGCCGCCGACGGGCACCGCGAAGATCACGAGGTCGGCGTCCGCCACCGCCTCGGCGGGATCGGCGGCGATCCGGTCGCACAGTCCGAGCGCCTCGGCTTCGCCGCGCACCGCATCGCTGACGTCATGGCCCGTCACCGCGACGCCGGGCAGCTTCGCCTTCACCGCGCGCGCGATCGACGATCCGATCAGCCCGAGCCCGACGATCGCGAGCCGCTCGATGGCGGGCGCCATGCGCGGTCAGCCCTGCAAAGCGGCGCGAACCGCCGCCGCGAGCCCGCGCGTCTCGTCTTCGGTGCCGATCGTCATGCGCAGCGCGTGCGGCAGCCCCTGTCCCGGCAGCCAGCGGACGATATAGCCCGCCTCCATCAACCGCTGATTCATCATTTCGGCGGTCACATCGCCCTCGAACAGCACAAGCAGGAAGTTGGTCGCCGATGGAACGACGCGCACGCCATGATTGCCGAGCGTTTCGAGTTCGGCCGCCAGCCAGGCGCGCCATTTCGCGTTATGCGCGCGGCTCCGTTCGACGAAATCATCGTCGCCGACCGCCGCGACCGCCGCCGCCTGCCCCGCGCGCGTGACGTTGAACGGCAGGCGGATGCGATGCAACGCCGAAATCACCTCAGCCGAGGCATAGCCCCAACCGATGCGCTCGGCGGCGAGGCCGTGGATCTTCGAAAAGGTGCGCGTGACGAAGACATTGGGCGCGCTCTTCGCGAGCTCGAGCCCGCCGTCCTCTTCATCGTCCGACAGATATTCGGCATAGGCCTGGTCGATCACGAACAGCACGTCCCGGGGCAGGCCGGCGTGGAGCCGCGCCACTTCATCGCGCGTCGCGAGCGTGCCGGTGGGGTTGTTCGGGTTGGCGAGATAGACGACGCGCGTCTTTTCGGTCACCGCCGCGAGCAGCGCGTCGACGTCGGTCGCATAATCCTTGTCGTCGGCCTCGATCGGCACCGCGCCGACGCGCCGCGCCGCGATTTCGTACACCGCAAAGCCATAGCGGACATAGAGAATCTCGTCGCCGACGCCCGCATAGGTGCCCGCCGCGAGGTGGAGCAGCTCGTCCGAGCCGTTGCCGCAGATGATCCGCGCCGGGTCGAGCCCGAACTTGGCGGCGATCGTCTCGCGCAGCATCGCCGACCCCGGGTCGGGATAGCGCGAGAGCGCGTCGGCGGCATCGAGCGAGGCGCGAAACGCCGCGCGCGCCTTGTCGCCGGTGCCGAGCGGATTTTCATTCGCCGACAGCTTGATCAGCGGCCGTCCGTCGGCGCCCGCCGACTTGCCCGGAACATAGGGCGCAATGCCGCTGATCCACGGCTTCGGAACGAGAGTGGCAGTCGTATCGGTCATGCCGCGCCGTTTAGCGGCTGACGCCGCCGAGTCCAGTTTGTTCGGACATCGAACGGCGGGTATAACCCGGCCGGGGGCCAAAAGATTTCACGCGAAGACGCGAAGGCGCGAAGCAGAAGACGATCGGCCGTAAGGCCCTTCTCCCCTTCGACGGAGCGGCAATCGCAAAAGTCGGTGGACAAGGCCGCTTCGCGGCAGATGCTCCCTCTTCGCGCCTTCGCGTCTTCGCGTGAACCAATCGCATGGCACGGCCGGTCGTTGACACGCCCCGCGCGCCCGCTTAGCCCCGCCTTCCCATGGCAAGCCGGCTTCACCAGATCCTGCACCAGAGCGTCACGATCGACGCGCCGCTGGCGCTCGACAGCGGACAGGCGCTGCCCTCGGTGACGATCGCCTTTCAAAGCTATGGCACGCTCGCCGCCGATAAATCGAATGCGGTGCTGATCTGCCACGCACTCACAGGCGACCAATATGTCGCGAGCGACCATCCCGCGACCGGCAAGCCCGGCTGGTGGGCGCGGATGGTCGGGCCGGGAAAGCCCGTCGATACCGACCGTTATTTCGTGATCTGCGCCAATGTGCTCGGCAGCTGCATGGGGTCGAGCGGTCCCGCGACCCCCGACGCCGCGACCGGCGCCCCGCTCGGCATGCATTTCCCCGTCATCACGATCGGCGACATGGTGCGCGCGCAGGCGATGCTGCTCGATCATCTCGGCATCGAACGGCTTCATGCCGTCATCGGCGGGTCGATGGGCGGGATGCAGGCGCTCAGCTGGGCGTCGGCCTGGCCCGAACGGCTGGGCTCGGCGATCGTCATCGCCAGCGCGGCGCGCCATTCGGCGCAGAATATCGCGTTCCACGAGGTCGGACGCCAGGCGATCATGGCCGATCCCGACTGGCAGGACGGCCAATATTACGGCAGCGACCGTGCGCCGACGAAGGGGCTCGCGGTCGCGCGCATGGCGGCGCATATCACCTATCTCTCCGAAGCCGGGCTGACCGAGAAATTCGGCCGCCGCCTGCAGGGGCGCGAGGCCAAGACCTTCGGCTTCGACGCCGATTTCCAGGTCGAATCCTATCTGCGCTACCAGGGGCTCGCCTTCACCGATCGCTTCGACGCCAACGCCTATCTCTACATCACGCGCGCGATGGACTATTTCGACCTCGCCGAACCGCACGACGGCCGCCTCGCCGGCGCCTTCGCCAGCGCAAAGGACGTGCGCTTCACCCTCGTCAGCTTCGACACCGACTGGCTCTATCCGACCGCCGAATCGCGCCGCGTCGTCCAGGCGTTGCAAAGCGTCGGCGCGGCGGCGAGCTTCGTCGAGCTGTCGGCGCCCTTCGGCCACGACAGCTTTCTCCTCGACGTGCCCGCGCTCGACCGGTTGATCGCCGGCGCGCTCAGGAACGGGGGCTGACGATGGCGCTGCGCCCCGACCTCGCGATCATCGCCGACGCGGTTCCGGCGGGCACGCGCGTGCTCGACATCGGCTGCGGCGACGGCGAGTTGATCGCGGCGCTCAAGGACAAGGGCGTCGACGCGCGCGGGCTCGAGATCGACCCGGCGAACGTCACGGCGGCGATCGCGCGCGGCCAGTCGGTCGTGCAGGGCGACGCGAACCGCGACCTCATCGACTATCCCGCAGGCGGTTTCGACTATGCGGTCCTCTCGCAAACGCTCCAGACGACCGAGCGCCCCGATCGCGTCGTCGACGAACTGCTGCGCATCGCGCCGCGCGCCTTCGTCAGCTTCCCCAATTTCGCGCACTGGCGCGTGCGCCTCGCGCTGCTGTGGAACGGCCGGATGCCGGTGACGCGCCTGCTGCCCGTCGCCTGGTACGAGACGCCGAACATCCACCATGTCACGGTCAGCGATTTCCGTCAGCTGATCGCCGACAAGGGCATCCGCGTCGAACGCGCCTGGTATCTGTCGGGCGACAAACCGACAAGCGACGCCGCCGCGAGCTGGCGCGCCGAACATGCGATCTTTTTGATCTCAAGGGGCTGAACAACGCTCGTCGCCTCCGCGAAGGCGGGGGCCGCAGTCGGTTTACGCAGCATCGCGGGAAAAAGGCGGTCAGCAGCCCTCGCCTTCGCGGGGCGACGATTCCGCTCATTCCCGCATCTTCAGCCCGTTCGCCAGAAAATCATTGGCGACGCGCGCGATTTCCTCGATGTCGGCCTCGGCGTCCCACAGGCCATAGCGCATTCCCAGGAACACGTTCATCCCGGCGATCGCCCAAGCGTGGACTTCGCTCGCGTCGGCGCGGATTTCGCCGCGTGCGGCGCCGGCCGCGAGGCGCTGGCGCATACGCTCGACCGTGGTTTCATAGTGGCGGCGATAGCTGGCGTAATCGACGAATTCGGCCTCGTCGATGATGCGATAGATTTCCTTGTGCTCGCGCACGAAGCCGAGGAAGGAGAGCAGGCCGATGCGTTCGGCTTCGATCTCGTCGGGCGCAGCCTGGACGATCGGCGTCACATGGTCGCGCAGCTGCTCGCTCATATAGCGGACGAGCGCCTGGAAGATTTCCTCTTTCGAATCGAAGTAGGTGTAAAAGCTGCCGAGCGCGGTCCCCGCGCGCCGCGTGATGCCGCTGATCGAGGCCTCGTGGAACCCGCGCTCGCCGAATTCGATCGCCGCCGCATCGAGCAGCTTGCGCAGGGTGCGCCGACCGCGCTCGGTACGCGGCGTCTTGTCGCCCTTCGCGGTTCCGCCGCGCCCCGCCGCGTCCTGCGCCTGTTCCATCGCTGCCATCCGTCCCCTGCCCCCCATCCCGGTGCATCGTGGCTTTTGCGCACCAGTGGCAAGCAAAAAATGCCCGGGCCCGTTTATAAGTTGAAACTTGGTTCATGTTTCATTATTGCCCCGATCACGGCTTGGCAAGCGCCCGGCCCAAGAAAATGACGAAACGGGCGGCGAGGGGTCGTCCGCGCACAAGGGAGAGTTCACATGCGTCCGTTCGCCCGCCGCTTCCGCACCATCGTCTGCGCATCGAGCGCGCTGTCGCTGCTCGCCTTCGTCCCCGTCGCCTTTGCACAAGAGGATGCCGGCGCGAGCGCCGAAGATGGCGACAATGCGATCATCGTCACCGCGCGCCGCCGCGACGAGCGGCTGATCGACGTGCCGGTCGCAATCACCGCCTATTCGGGCGATGCGCTCAATAAGGCCGGCGCGATGGACATCACCGACATCGGCCAGACCACCCCGAACACGACGCTCGAAGTATCGCGCGGGTCGAATTCGACGCTCAGCGCCTTCATCCGCGGCGTCGGCCAGCAGGACCCGGTGTCGGGCTTCGAACAGGGCGTCGGCATCTATCTCGACGACGTCTATTTGAACCGTCCGCAGGCCGCGGTGCTCGACATCTACGACGTCGAGCGGATCGAGGTGCTGCGCGGGCCGCAGGGCACGCTCTATGGCCGCAACACGATCGGCGGCGCGGTCAAATATGTCACCAAGCCGCTGCCCGAGGATCCGTCGCTCACGCTCAAGGGCACCTATGGCACCTATGACCAGGCCGACCTCGTCGTCAGCGCGAGCGCCCCGATCGGCAATCTACTGCGCATCGGCGCCGCGGGCGCGCGCCTGTCGCGCGGCGGCTTCGGCGACAATGCCACCACCGGCCTTGAAAATTACAACAAGGATATCTGGGCCGCGCGCGGCACCGTCGAACTCGGCGGCTATGGCCAGCCGGTGCTGATCCGCATCTCGGGCGACTATACCAAGGACAAGAGCAATCCGCGCGGCGGCCACCGCCTGATCCCGTCGCTCGCGACCGGCCAGCCGGTGCTCGACGACGTCTATGACAGCCGCGGCGGGCTGGGCGATCCGAAGCAGGACATCGAGGCGTACGGCCTTGCCATGAACGTGTCGGCCGAGCTCGGCGATGCGCTGACGCTGCGGTCGATCAGCGCGTGGCGCAAGGACACATCGGCGACCCCGATCGACTTCGACGCGCTTGCCGCCGCCGATCTCGACGTCCCCGGCTATTATTTCAACGAACAGGTCAGCCAGGAATTCCAGCTGCTCTATGAGGGCGACCGGCTCAAAGGGCTGCTCGGCTTCTATTATCTGAACGCGAGCGCCGACACCCTGTTCGACGTTCGTCTGTTCACCTCCTATCCCGGCCTCGATCTCACCGCCTTCACCGAAGCCGACGTCGATACCGAAACCTATGCGATCTTCGGCGATTTCACCTATGACTTTACCGACCGGCTCAGCCTCTCGGTCGGCGGCCGCTATACATGGGACAAGCGCACCGCCTCGATCCTGCGGCAGAATTATACGGGCGGCGGGTCGCCGGTGTTCGGTGGCGCGGGAATCGCGTTTGGTGCCCCCAGCACCGATTTCGACGGCAGCCGCAACTTCAACAAATTCACCCCGCGCGTCTCGCTGCAGTTCCAGCCGACCCCCGACCATAATCTCTACGCGAGCTATTCGCAGGGCTTCAAGGGCGGCGGCTTCGACCCGCGCGGGGTCGGGGCCAACGCGCCCGCCGTCGATCCGGGCAACCCGACCGACGCCGAGGTCGCCGACTTCCTCAGCTTCCGCCCCGAACAGGTCGAAAGCTATGAGCTCGGTTACAAGGGCAGCCTGCTCGACCGGCGGCTCGACGTCGCGATCGCCGCTTTCTATGCCGACTATACCGATGTCCAGATTCCGGGCTCGGTCGCCTGCACGGTGAACGGTCTGACGACCTTCTGCGGCGTTGTGTCGAACGCCGGCAAGGCGACCTTCAAGGGCGTGGAATTTGAAGGCCGCGCGCGGCTGGGCGACGATCTCGCGGCGGCGGGCGACCGGCTGACGCTATCGACCGCGGTCGGCTTCATCGACGCCGACTATAAGGAATATGTTACCAATATCGGCGGAGTCCCGACCGATGTCGCCGACTATCGCGAGGTGCAGAACACCCCCAAATGGACCGCGAGCGGCACGCTCGACTATTCGGTCCCGGTCGGCGATGGCGACCTCGGCTTCCGCACCACGCTGTCATACCGCAGCAAGACCTATCAGTTCGAAATCCCCAACCCCTATATCGACCAAAAGGGGTTTGCGCTGCTCGACGCCAGCCTCGTCTATACCGCCCCCGACGATCGCTGGAGCCTCGGCATCTTCGGCAAGAATCTGACCAACAAGAAATACAAGACCTCGGGCTATACCTTCGTCGTGACCGATCCGACCACCGGCGCGATCATCCCGGGCGCGAACGGCCTGCCGCAATCGGCGCTCGGCACCGAAGGCACGCTGACCGCCTTCTACGGCAACCCGCGCCAGGTCTTCGTCAGCGGCACCGTGAAGTTCTGACACCACGCGCTATCGACAAGGGGAAAGGGGCGCCCGCCGCGGCGCCCCTTTTTTTTGGGCGGAGATGACGGCTTTGGGGTGGGGAGCGGACGTTGCCACCTTCGTCATCCCGGACTTGATCCGGGATGACGATGAAAGAGATGGTAGCCTCCGGTCGATTTCCGGACACCCTATTCCTTATAACGACGCTTCGTCAGCGATGCGCCGCGACTTCGGCGGCCGCCGCCGCTGCGACCGCAGCCTTCGCGCCGCGTTTCCAGAATTTCCAGTTGCTGCGCCCGCTGAGCACGCCCGAGCGGAAGAGGCGGACCGAAAGATAGATGACGAGCGCGACCCAGATCGCCTGCCATCCGAGCGCGAGCAGGTGGACCGCCTTCGCATCGTCGGTTGCGGCGCGCGCGGCCATCGCCATCGGCGAGGAGAAGGGGATGATTTGCGCGATCGTCGCGACGCTGCTGCCCGGCGCGTTGGCGGCGCCCGAGCACAGGCTGAACATCGCGACCTGAAGGATCGTGATCGGCAGGCTGAGCATCTGGATTTCGCGCACCGTCCCCGCCTGCGCGCCGACGCCGAGGAAGATCGCGCCGAGCAGCAGGAAGGACATGATGAAATAGGCGAGCACGATCAGGACGAAGAAGGGCCAGCCGGTCGCCGGCGCGACGCCGAGCGCGGCCGACGCCGCCTGTGCCTTTGCCGACGCCGCCCCCGCTGCGGCCATCGCCCCCGGATCGAGCTGCGTCATCGCGACGAGCCCGCCGCCAACCGCCATCGCCGACCAGAAGGCGATGAAGAGGATGGCGACGCCGAGCAGCCCGAGCAGCTTGCCGAGGAAGACGCTTTCGAGCGGCACCGCGGCGGCGAGAATCTCGATCACCTTGTTGCCCTTTTCCTCGGCGAGCATCCCGACCGACTGGCCGGCGAGGAGCAGGGTCAACAGGAAGATGATGAACACCGCGCCAAAGCCCAGCCCCTGCTGCGCGGCGATGCTCGTGCCGCCTTTCTTGAGGCTTTCGAAGCGCGGCGCCGCAGGCGCGACGGCGCCGGCGGCGCGATCGCGCAGCACGTCGGTCGCGAGCAGCGACAGATAGGCGCCCGAACGGCTCCCCGCCTCGCGCTCGACGATGCGCGGGGCGGCGAGCGGGCCGCTCATCACCGCATAGGTGTCGGCCCCCTTTTCCTGCGCGACCGCGACGGGGTCGACGTCGGCATCCGCTACGCGCAGTTCGAGCGTTGGCGGCTTGTCGCCGGGCAACGCGTCGCGCAGCCGCGCGTCGGCGGCGCGCAGCGGCTCGATGTCGGCGGGATCGGCGATCGCGACGATACGCCCCGCGCCGCGCGCGCTGTCGGCGAGCTGCGACGCGCCGAAGCCGCCGAGCGCACCCATGCCGATCATGAACAGCGGCGCGAGCAGGAAGAGGAGGAACGTCGGAGTCGCGACGATCGCCAGAAAGTCGCGCCGCGCAACCACGAAGATGTTGCGGAAGACGGGGGTCATGCGGCGGACTCCTCGAGCGCGTCGACGGCGGCATCGGCCGCAAAGTCCGCATCGACCTGCCGGACGATATGGACGAAGGCGTCGTGCAGCCCGGGGCGGCTGATCGACAGGCCCGCGACGCCGTGCCCGCTCGCGGTGATCCGCGCGAGCAGCGGCTCGACCGCATCGCCCTCAATCGCGAAATGCCAGTCGGCGCCGCGTCGTTCGGCACCCGGCGGCAGCATCGCCGCGACGTCGCCCGCCGCGTCGCGCGGCGTGTAGCGCACCTGCATCGGCAGCAGCGCGCGTGCCGCGTCGACCGTGCCCTCGAAGCGCCGCGCCGAGCGCGCGATGATCGCGATGCGATCGCACAATCGTTCGGCGTGCGCCATCACATGCGTCGAAAAGAGGATCGTCGCGCCGCGCTCGCGCTCGCGGCGCACGAGCGTTTCGAGCCGTTCCTGATTGACCGGGTCGAGCCCCGAAAAGGGTTCGTCGAGGACGATCAGGTCGGGCGCGTGGACGATCGAGCCGATCAGCTGGACCATCTGCGCCATGCCCTTCGACATCTTGCGGATTTTTTCGTCGATCACGCGATCGAGCCCGAGTTCGGCCATGAAATCGCCCGCGCGGCGGCGACCCTCGCCCCAGTCGAGCCCGCGCAGCGCGCCCATGAAGGCGATCGCCTCGCGCGCCTTCATGCCCGGATAAAGGCCGCGTTCCTCGGGCAGATAGCCGATGCGGTGGCGCACATTCTGCGGCTTGAAGCCGCCGAACAGCCGGCTCGTGCCCTCGTCGGGGTCGATGATCCCCAGCGTCATGCGCAGGCTCGTAGTCTTGCCCGCGCCATTGGGGCCGAGCACGCCGTAGATGCTGCCCGTCGGCACCAAAAGGCTGACGTGATCGACCGCCTTGAACGCCTCGAAATATTTGGTGAGGCCGCGTGCCTCGACGCAATATTCGGTCACCGCTGGTCCCCGCTTGCTCAAATCCGCTGTATCATCGCCCTATGGCACGGGCGGGCGGCTGTCGTATAGGGGCGCAATGGTTTCCAAGGCCTTGCCTCCCCTCGAAGACCGGCTCGAAGCCGTCGCGCGCGACCACGGCTTCGCCGCCTTCGGAATCGCGCGCGCCGATGCGGCGCCCGAAACCGCAGCGCGGCTCGACGCCTGGCTCGCCGAGGGATGCCACGGCGATATGATCTGGATGGAAAGCCGCGCGGGCCAGCGCGGTTCGCCCGCGGGGCTGTGGCCCGAGGTCAGGTCGGTGATCGCGCTCGGCATGAGCTACGCCCCCGCCGAAGACCCGCTGGCGCTCGCCGCGCATCCCGACCGCGGGCGCATTTCGGTCTATGCGCAGGGCGCCGACTATCATGATGTGGTCAAAAAGGCGCTGAAGGCGGTCGCGCGCTGGCTCGTCGCCGAGGCGCCGGGGGCGGAGGTCAAGGTGTTCGTCGATACCGCGCCGGTGATGGAAAAGCCGCTCGCCGCCGCCGCGGGGCTCGGCTGGCAGGGCAAGCATACGAATATGGTCAGCCGCGACCATGGCAGCTGGCTGTTTCTGGGAGCGATCTATACCACGCTCGACCTCGCGCCGGGCGCGCCGGGGCGCGATCGTTGCGGCAGTTGCCGGGCGTGTCAGGATGCGTGCCCGACCGACGCCTTTCCCGCCCCCTACCGGCTCGATGCGCGGCGTTGCATCTCCTATCTGACGATCGAGCATGCGGGGCCGATCCCCGAGGAACTCCGCCGCGGCATCGGAAACCGCGTCTATGGCTGCGACGATTGCCTCGCGGTGTGCCCGTGGAACAAATTCGCCGACACCACGGCGCGGCACCGCGCCTTCCTGCCACGCGGCGAGCTGGCGGCGCCCGCGCTCGGCGATCTGCTCGCGCTCGACGATGCGGGGTTCCGGCAGGTGTTCGCGGGCTCACCGATCAAGCGCATCGGCCGCGACCGCATGGTGCGCAACGCCGCGATCGCTGCGGGGAACAGCGGCGATCGACGCTTTCGCGCGCGGCTCACCATATTGGCCGACGACGCCTCGCCGGTCGTCGCCGACGCGGCGGCGTGGGCACTCGCCGAGCTGGCGGACTGACGTCGCGAAGCGCGACCTAAAGGGATCAGCGCCGCAAGGCCGCGATGCAGCTGTCGATATTGGCGTCGCGGCCGTCGGGGGTGCGCGCGTCGACATGCGTGGCGAGCGGCTTCGCGCCCTGCCGCGGGGCGTAATAATAGACGTCGAGCACGCAGGGATCGCCCGCGAACTGCAGCTTGCGCCCAGCGCCTTCGGTGACGTCGAGGCGCGGGCGGCCGAAGGCGCCGATCGCGGCATCCGCGTCGTGGCCGATCAGCGCATTATTCTGCGTCACGCGCGGCGTAGTGATCGGCGGCACGCCGGCGCTCGCGGCGGGCGGGGCGGCGCGCGGGATCGCACCGCCCGCGCAGCCCGCGAGCAACAGCGCGAGGCCGGCGGCGGCGGCCGTGCGGCTTGGTCGGATCATCGTCTCTCGCTCCCCAGATACAGTATGTGGACGGCCATAGCCGCGCCCACGATGGGGGCCAAGACATTGGCGACGGGCACCAGGAAGCTTGCGGCGGACAGCAGCCCGAGCGACCAGCGCGCGCCGCGGGCAAGGCGCGGCCGGTCAGGGTGGCGGGCAAGCACCATCGCTTCGAGATCGCGGCCGAGCAGCAGCGCGTTGACCGCGAGCGCGAGCAGCACGGTACCGACCCCGGTGACGAGGAGCAGCAGATAAAAGGGCAGCGCGGCGAGGTTGCCGAGGATGAGGCGGCCGAGCGACGCGAATGCAAGGGCGGCGTTCTGACGCCATCCGACATCGACCGCACGCGCCGCGGCGGCGGGATAGTGGCGTGCCTCGACGTCGGCGACGATCGCATCGGCGAACAGCCCGACGACCGCGATCGCCACGCCGCGGAACAGCAGCCAGCTTCCCGCGACCAGCAGGACCACGAGCGCCGCGCCGGCAAGGTCGAGTCCCGCACCATCCAGCCACCCCATCTGCTCGATGCCCCACCGCGCTCCAAAAAAGAGCGCCCCGCCGGCGGCGACGAAAAGGAGAAGCGTCAGCGTCAGGCTCTGCATCAGGATGCGCAGCACGCGCGGGCTGGACAGGTCGCCGAGGGCGAGCAGCAGGGCGTGGAATACGCGGGTCATCGTGGGGGGATGGCGCCGCGGGCAAGGCTTCGTCAAGCTGGCCGCTATCGCTCCGTCGTCACGCCGGACCATTCGACATGCTCGATCAGGGGAGCAAGGGGAGCCCCGGCGAAAGCCAAAGTCCAAGCGAGGAAGGCGCGCGCCATCTGAACCCCGGCTTTCGCCGGGGATCACACTCTTGTCCGAAAAGTCCGGCATGACGAAAGGAGAGGAAATCGGGCTATACTTGCCTTGGCGCGCTTCGCCCCGTAAGGCGCGGCCCAGTTTTCCTTACAGCACAGGATAGTCCATGGCCTCCACCGCCCGTTTCGACGTCGTTGCGATCGGCAACGCGATCGTCGATGTTCTTGCCCGCACCGACGACGCGCTGATCGAGGCCGAGGGCCTCGTCAAGGGATCGATGCGGCTGATCGACGCCGCGGAGGCGACGCGCCTCTATGCCGCGATGGGTCCCGCGGTCGAGATGTCGGGCGGGTCGGCGGCGAACACGCTCGCGGGCATGGCGGCGCTCGGCGAACGCTGCGCCTTCATCGGACAGGTCGCCGACGACCAGCTCGGCCAGGTCTTCACCCACGACCTGCGCGCGCTCGGCGTCGCCTATGACACGCCGCCGCTGGCGGGCGGGGCGCCGACCGCGCGCTGCCTGATTCTCGTCACCCCCGACGGACAGCGCACGATGAACACCTTCCTCGGCGCGAGCCACCTGCTTGAGCAGGCGATGATCGACGAGGCGCTGATCGCGGCGTCGGAGATCCTTTATCTCGAGGGCTATTTGTGGGACCCCGAACTGTCGCGCGCGGCGATGCGGCGTGCGATCGACGTGTCGCGCGCAGCGGGGCGCAAGGTTGCCTTCACCCTCTCCGACGCCTTCATCATCGACCGCCACGGCGACGATTTCCGCGCGCTGATCGCGGCGGGCCTGTTCGACATTCTTTTCGCCAACGAGGTCGAGATCAAGGCGCTCGCCGGCACGGAGGATTTCGAAGCGGCGGTCGCGAAGATCGCGCCGCAGGTCCCGCTGCTCGTCGTGACGCGCAGCGAACAGGGCGCGATAGCGATCACCGGCGGCACGCGCACCGAGGTCGGCGCCGAGCCGATCGACACGGTGGTCGACACCACGGGCGCGGGCGACTTGTTCGCCGCGGGCTTCCTGTCCGGCCACGCCGAAGGCCGCCCGATTGCCGACTGCCTGACGATGGGCGCCGTCTGCGCGCGCGAGATCATCGCGCAGGTCGGCCCGCGCGCGCAGACCGACCTCAAGGCCAAGGTCGCCGCGCGGCTGGGGTAGGAACCGAATCGGCCTGCCGAGCGTCCTATGCCGCAAACGGGCACAGGAGATCAGGCATGGCCGATGAAATTCACACGACGCGCGACACCGACGGGACGACGCACACCACAACGATCGTCGACCGCGAGCCGCGGCGTGGCGGGGGGATGGGGATGATGCTTATCCTGCTCGTCGCGATCGCGGTCGCGGCCTTCGTCGCCTTCCAGTTCCTCGGCAACGAACGCGCCGAAACGGGCGCGATCGCCGAAGCGGCGCATCAAGTCGGCGATGCCGCGCAGGATGTCGGCGATGCGGCGCAGGAAGCGGTGAAATAAGCGCCTCTCAGGCGACGACCGCGCTTTCGGGGTGCTTTTTGAACAGCGCGCGGTCGGCAGGACCGAAGCCGCGCGTCCAGATCAGCCACGCATAGATGCCGAGGATGAAGGGGACGCCGAACAACAGCTCGGCCCACTCGGGCATCTGCGTCGCGCCCCAGCCGAGGATCGCCGCCCCTGCGGTCGCCCATACGAGCGCCCAGCGCAGGCTGTTCACCGGTGCGTGCAGGATGCGCGCGAGCAGCCACGCCTTGGCGACCGACGCGAAGCCGAGCGCGAGCATCAGTGCGACCGCGACCGCCGCGGCATAATAGATCGGCGGCAGCCCCATCGCCTGCGCGGTGAGGATCAGCGCGACGCTGAGCACCGCCTGCAGGCCGAGCGTCGCAAGGCTGAGCAGCAGGTTGCGGTGGCGCGCGACATAGACGAGCGCCGCCTCGCTGACCACCGCGGTCGCCGCGACGACTTCGGCGGCGAGCAGGAAGGCGAGCGCGCCGGTGCCGCTGACGAATTCGGGCCCGACGAGCCCCATCACCGCTTCGCCCGGAATGCCGAGCGCCAGTGCGACCCCCGCCTGCGCCGCGATGATCCAGAATCCGACCTGGCTGACCTGCGCGGCAACCGCCGAAAAGCGCTTTTCGGCAAGGTTGCGCGTGATGACGGGGCCGAGAATCGGTTCGAAGCTCGTCTTCAGCTTCTGCGGCAGCGACGCGACCTGCTGCGCCATATAATAGATGCCATAGATCGTCGGCGACGTGAACTGGCCGAGGATGAACAGGTCGAGCCGGCGCGTTCCCCACTCGATCGCATCGGCGGCGGCGAGCGGCGCGTTGCGGCGCGCCAGGCCGATCAGATGCGCCATGTGCGGGCGCCACACGCCCGGTCCGCCATAGTGGCGGATCATCGGCCACAGCGCGGTCAGGAAGGCGGCGACCATCGCGGCGGCATAGGAGAGCATCAGTCCGTCGCGCGGCGACACATACCAGAAGCCGGCCGCCGCGATGCTGATCGTCCACGGCTCGACCACCGCGCGCGCGCGCACCGTCGCGCCGATGTCGAAGCGATAGGCGCAGGCGGCGAGTGCGATTTCGGTCCCCGCGATCGCAAAGACGAGCAGCGCCATCCAGCGATCGACCGCCGACATGTCACCCGCCGGATACATGAGCTGCGGCAAGAGCAAGAGGACCACCGATCCGATCGCCGAGGCGAGGAAAGCGACGAACATCGCGTCCCACACGGTAATGCGCGGGTCGGCGCCGGGCGCGCTCAACTGCTCGGCGAGACCGCGCTTCAATCCCAGCGTCGCAATCTGCGCGATCAGTTCGATGACGAGCACCGCAAAGGCGAAGCGCCCGACCGCCTCCGGCCCGTACCAGCGGCCGGCGATGTAGAGGAAGGGCAGCCGCGCGACGAGGCGCAGCACAAAGCCGAAGAAATTGGTGCGTCCGCCCTTGGCCAGCGCCGCCGTGTCGGCTTCGGGCAAGGGGTCGGGCGGGCGGTCGGTCGGGGGGGGCGCCGCTGCGCTGTCCGTCTGGCTCAAGCCTGGCGCCCCTTCTGCTGCTCCCCTGCGCCCAGTCTAGCGCGGGGGAGAGGGGCAGGCAATCTCATGTCGCGGGTCATCGCCCCTCGCGTCGCAGCGGGCGGCTGAGCAGCGCCTGAACGACGTCGGCGACGTCGGCCTCGCCGGCGACGAGCCGCGCGACCGCGTCGGTGATCGGCATGTCGATCTCCTCGGCACGCGCGGCGGCCGCCACGACCGGCGCGCTGAATGCCCCTTCGGCCACGGTGCGGCGGTCGGCCATCAGGTCGGCTGCGGCTTCCCCGCGCCCGAGTCCCTGACCGAGCGCGAAGTTGCGCGAGTTCGACGAAGTGCAGGTGAGGACAAGGTCGCCGAGCCCGGCGAGCCCCGCCAGCGTCTCCGCCTCGGCACCGCGCGAAAGGCCGAAGCGCGTCATTTCGGCAAAGCCGCGGCTGATCAGCGCCGCGCGCGCGTTGAGCCCGAGCCCGGCGCCGTCGACGATCCCGCACGCGATCGCGAGGATATTCTTGACCGCGCCGCCGATTTCGGCGCCGATCATGTCGGTCGAGACATAGGGGCGGAAATGCGGGCGCGCGAGCGCCTGCGCGAGCGCGTCGGCAAGGCCCGCGTCGGCGGCGGCAAGCGTGATCGCGGTCGGCAGGCCCGCCGCGACCTCGTTCGCGAAGGTCGGACCCGACAGCACCGCGAGCGGCCGGTCGGGGAAAATTTCGCGCGCGATGTCGATCGGAAAGGCAAAGCTCTCCGCTTCCATCCCCTTGCTGCAAAAGATCAGCGGCGCGTCGGCGGCGGGCAGGTCGGCGAGCACCGCGCGCAGATAGGGAACGGGAACGACGACGAGCAGCGCATCGAGCCCGGCGAGGTCGGCGACGTCGCCGGTCGCGGCGAGCGAGGGTGACAGCGCTGCATCGGGCAGGAAAAGCGGGTTGCGATGTTCGGCGTTGATCGCGGCGACGACCTCGACCTCCCGCGCCCAGAGCCGCACCGGTGCGCCCTCGGCGGCGAGCAATTGCGCGAGCGCGGTGCCCCAGGCGCCGCCGCCGACAACACCGAATTTTTCATAGGACGTCATGCTTTCACTCCGGCACCGCGCACCGCCTCGGCGTCGGGATCGAGCGGCCAGCGCGGCCGCGCCGCCGTGTCGAGCGGATCGGTGAGCCCCGCGGCGAAGCGCTCGGCGCCCGCCCAGGCGATCATCGCGCCATTGTCGGTGCACAGCCACAGCGGCGGCGCGACGAAGCGCGTGTCATGCCGGTGCGCGAGGTCGGTCAGCGCGGCGCGGATCGCACCGTTCGCCGCGACGCCGCCCGCGACGACGAAGGCGGTCGCCTGCGGACAGGCGGCGAGCGCGATGCGGCTGCGGTCGATCAGGCAATCGACGACGGCTTGCTGGAACGAGGCGGAAAGGTCGGCGACGCTGTACTCTCCGCTCGCGGCGGCGCGCGCGACCGCGCTCTTGAGCCCCGCGAACGAAAAATGCGGCTCGCTGCTGCCGACGAGCGGGCGCGGCAGCGGCACCGCGCGCGGGTCGCCATCCTTCGCGGCGCGCTCGACCGCCGGACCGCCCGGATAGCCGAGGCCGAGCAGCTTCGCGGTCTTGTCGAACGCTTCGCCCGCGGCATCGTCGATCGTGGTGGCAAGCCGGCGATAGGCGCCGACCCCTTCGACCAGCAGCAACTGGCAATGCCCGCCCGATACCAGCAGCAGCAGATAGGGAAATAGGAGGTCGGGATCGGTAAGGCGCGGGCTCAGCGCATGCCCCTCGAGGTGGTTGACCGCGATCAGCGGCTTGCCCGCCGCGTGCGCGAGCGCCTTGCCGGTGACCAGCCCGACCATCACCCCGCCGATCAGCCCCGGCCCGGCGGTCGCGGCGATCGCATCGACGTCGGCAAGCGCGATACCCGCATCGGCGAGCACGCCTTCTACGAGCGGCGCGAGCCGGTCGACATGCGCGCGCGCCGCAATCTCGGGCACGACGCCGCCATAGGGCCGATGCTCGGCCTCCTGCCCCGCGACGCGATGCGCGAGGATCCGCCGGTCGCCGGTGACGAGCGCCGCGGCGGTTTCGTCGCAGCTCGATTCGAGGCCAAGGATCAGGGTCATAATATGGCGCGTCCTTTACCCGCCCCTTTATCGCCAGGGCAAGCCGCGCTAGCAGCGCAGGATGAATTCGGACCCTCTTCCCACGCCGGGCCATCCGCTGCGGCTCGGCACGCGCGCCTCGCCGCTCGCGATGGCGCAGGCGGCGCAGGCGGTCGCGGCGCTCGTCGCGGCGCACGGGCTCGACCCCGCCGCGCTCGAAATCGTGCCGATCACCGCGACCGGCGACAAGATTCAGGATCGCGCGCTCGCCGAGGTCGGGGGCAAGGCGTTGTGGACGCGCGAGCTCGACGCGATGCTCGACGCGGGGGTGATCGACGCGGCGGTGCACAGCCTCAAGGATGTCGAGACGATCCGCGACGCGCGCTTCGCGCTCGCGGCGATGCTGCCGCGCGCCGACGCGCGCGACCGGCTCGTGGTGCGCGAAGGGGTCGCCGCGCGGACGATCGCCGACCTGCCGCCCGGCGCGCGGCTCGGCACCAGCAGCCCGCGCCGCGCCGCGCAGGTTCGCGCGCTGCGCCCCGATCTTCAAACCCCGCTCTTGCGCGGCAATGTCGCGACGCGGCTCGCGAAGCTCGCGGCGGGCGATTATGAGGCGACCCTGCTCGCCGCAGCGGGGCTCGAGCGGCTCGGGATGCACGATATCGGCTTCGCGCAGCCGCCCGACATTTTGCTGCCCGCCGCCTCGCAGGGCGCAATCGGCCTCGAATGCCGCGCCGACGATGCACGGGCGGTTGCGCTACTCGCGTCGGTCGACGACGCACCGACGCGGCGCGCGGTCGCGGCCGAGCGCGCCTTCCTCGCCGCACTCGGCGGCGATTGCAGCTCGCCGGTCGCGGCGCACGCGCGCCTTCTCGCCGACGGGACGCTGCGGCTCGCCGGCGCGATCTATTCGGAGGACGGCGGCGATCATGTCGCGGGCGAGGCGCCGGTGGCCGGCGACGCCGACGCCGCCGCGCTCGCGCAGCGCCTGCTCGCCGACGCGCCCGAAACGGTGCGGCGCCTGTTCGCGGCATGAGCGCCGGACTGCCGCTGATCGTCACGCGCGCCGACCCCGGCGGCGCGGCGACCGCGGCGCGCGCCGCGGCGATGGGGCTCGACGCGCGGCACCTGCCGCTGTTCGCCGCGCGGCCGCTCGCGTGGACACCGCCCGATCCGGCCGCGTTCGACGCTCTGTTGCTGACGAGCGCGCGCGCCGCGCGGCTCGCGGGCCCCGGCCTCGCGCGGCTTACCGGGCTACCCGTTCACGCCGTCGGTGCGGCGACGGCGGCCGCGGCAACCGAAGCCGGATTGACGGTCGCGGCGACCGGCGAGCGCGGCGCACAGCGCCTTCTTGACGACATGACGTCACAGCGAATCGCGCGAATATTGTGGCTTTGCGGGCGCGACCGCTCGACCTTCGACGCGCGCGGCGCCGCGTTGGTGCCGCTCGCCTGCTATGCGGTCGACCCAGTGCCGCCGCCTTCCGCCTGGGCGGAAGCGGTCGCCGCGCCCGCGGTGCTGCTCGCGCATTCGGTGCGCGGAGCGCAGCGCCTCGCCGAACTGGTCCCCACGCGCCGCGCGCGGCTTGCGCTTGCCGCGATCAGCCCCAGCGTCGCCGCGGCGGCGGGCGAGGGCTGGGCGAGCGTCGCGGTCGCCGAGCGCCCCGATGACGCGGCACTGTTGGCAGAGGCGCATGCTTTGTGCCACAAAGGCCGCCAAATGGGGTCGTTCGAAAGATAGAAATGGCAATCGAAAGCGACAAGAATGTCCGCGTGGACGAAGGTTCGAGCGGAAAGTCCTTTTCCTCCCGCAACTTGATCGTCGGCGCCCTGATCGTCCTGATCATCGGCGCGGTCGCCGGGGGCTGGGCGATGACGCGCCTGCTGTCGGGCAATGGCGCCGCCCCGGCGGTGAAAGTCGCGCCGGCGCCCACCGCGGCGTCGGTGGCGGCGGGCGGCGAAGCGGCGCCCGCAGCGGTCGCGGCGGTCGCCCCCGCCGGCGAACCCGCGGCGGTCGCGCTCTCGCCCGCCGACGGCACGAGCGCGCTCGCGGCGCGGGTCGCCGATCTCGAAACGCGGCTGTCGCGGATCACGCTCGAAGCGGCGTCGGCGTCGGGCAATGCGACGCGCGCCGAGGGGCTGCTGATCGCCTTCGCCGCGCGCCGCGCGCTCGATCGCGGGCTGTCGCTCGGCTATCTCGAGGCGCAGCTGCGCCTGCGCTTCGGCGACGACCAGCCCAATGCGGTCAAGACGATCATCGACACCTCGCGCGACCCGGTCACGCTCGAACAGCTGCGCAGCGAGCTCGACACGCTCGCCCCCGATCTCGTCGGGCGCAGCGAAAATGGCGACGGCAGCCTGTGGACCGCCTTTCGCCGCGAAATGGGCGAGCTGTTCGTCGTGCGCCCCGCGGGAACGCTGTCGCCGCGCGCGTCGGAGCGGCTCGAGCGCGCGCGCCGCTATCTTGCGGGCGGGCAGGTCGACAAGGCGATCGAGGAGGTGCAGGCGATGCCCGGCGCCGAGGTCGCGAGCGACTGGCTGATGGATGCGCGCCGCTATCACGAGGCGCGGCGCGCGCTTGACCTGATCGAGACCGCGGCGATATTGGAGCCGCGCGACGGCCCATCCGCCGCGCTGGCCCGCCCTTCGGGCCCCACGCAATAGCCGTCCGGCCCGTCGGGCCGGCGCGCCTTTTTAGGAAAGCCGACCCCATGGCCCTCGCCGATCCGCAGCGCATCGAGGCGCTCGACCCCTTCGACCCGCTCGCGCTCGACGCCCAGCTCTCTGAAGAGGAGCGGATGGTTCGCGACACCGCGCGCGCCTATGCGCAGGCCGAACTGCTGCCGCGCGTCACCTCGGCGTTCTTGGACGAACGCTTCGACCGCGAGATCATGTCCGAAATGGGCGCGCTCGGGCTGCTCGGCGCGACGATCGCCCCCGAATATGGCGGCGCGGGGCTCAATTACGTCAGCTACGGGCTGATCGCGCGCGAGGTCGAGCGCGTCGATTCGGGCTATCGCTCGGCCTGTTCGGTGCAGTCGAGCCTCGTGATGCACCCGATCAACGCCTATGGCAGCGAAGAGCAGAAGCAGCGCTTCCTTCCCGGCCTCGCTTCGGGCGAGCTCGTCGGCTGCTTCGGCCTCACCGAACCCGACGCGGGCAGCGACCCCGCCGGGATGCGCACGCGCGCCGAAAAGATCGCGGGCGGCTACCGCCTCAAGGGCGCGAAGATGTGGATCACCAATTCGCCGATCGCCGACGTCTTCGTCGTCTGGGCGAAGTCGGAGGCGCACGACGGCGCGATCCGCGGCTTCATCCTCGAAAAGGGCATGAAGGGACTCTCCGCGCCGAAGATCGAGGGCAAGGTGAGCTTGCGCGCCTCGGTCACCGGCGAGATCGTCATGGACGGGGTCGAGGTCGGCGAGGACGCACTGCTGCCGAATGTGTCGGGCCTCAAAGGGCCGTTCGGCTGCCTCAACCGCGCGCGCTACGGCATCGGCTGGGGTGCGATGGGCGCCGCTGAATTCTGTTATGAGGCCGCGCGCAATTATACGCTAGAGCGCAAGCAGTTCGGCCGCCCGCTCGCCGCGAACCAGATCGTGCAATTGAAGCTCGCGAACATGCTCACCGAAATCGCGCTCGGCACCGAAGCCGCGCTGCGCGTCGGGCGGCTGATCGACGAGGGGCGCCTCGCGCCCGACCGCATCAGCCTGCTCAAACGCAACAATTGCGGCAAGGCGCTCGATATCGCGCGGGTCGCGCGCGACATGCACGGCGGCAACGGCATTTCGGCCGAATATCATGTGATCCGCCACGCAGTGAACCTCGAAACGGTGAACACCTATGAAGGCACCCACGACGTCCACGCGCTGATCCTCGGGCGCGCGATCACCGGCATCAGCGCCTTTTCCTGAGATGAAGCCGCTGGCAGGGTTGCGCGTCGTCGAGCTGGCGCGCGTGCTCGCAGGGCCGTGGTGCGGTCAATTGCTCGCCGACCTCGGCGCCGAGGTGATCAAGATCGAGCGCCCCGGCGTCGGCGACGATACGCGCCAGTGGGGCCCGCCCTTCGTCACCGGCCCCACTGGCGAGGATCTGGGCGCGGCTTATTATCACAGCTGCAATCGCGGCAAGCGCAGCGTCGCGATCGACATATCGAGTCCCGCCGGACAGGCCGAATTGCGCGACCTGCTCGCGGACGCCGATGTGGTGATCGAGAATTACAAGGTCGGCGGGCTCGCCAAATATGGGCTTGCGCCTGAAAAGCTACGCGCGGATTTTCCGCGGCTGATCGTCTGCTCGGTCACCGGCTTCGGCCAGACCGGACCCTATGCCCACCGCGCCGGATACGACTTCATCATCCAGGCGATGAGCGGCTTCATGTCGCTGACCGGCGAACCCGACGGGCCGCCGCAAAAGGCCGGAATCGCCTATGCCGACATTTTTACGGGCATGTATTCGGCCGTCGCGATCCTTGCGGCGTTAAGGCGTCGTGACGTCACCGACGCGGGCGCGCATATCGACATGGCGCTGCTCGACAGCCAGGTCGCGGTACTCGCGAACCAGGCGGCGAACTATCTCGCCGGCGGCGCGGTGCCGAGGCGGATGGGCAATGGCCACGCCAATGTCGTCCCCTATCAGGCGTTCGCCACCGCCGATGGCGAGCTGGTGATCGCGGTCGGCAACGACGGCCAGTTCCGGAAACTCTGCCATATCCTCGGCGAGCCCGGCTGGGCCGACGACGCGCGCTTCGCGACCAACGCGCTGCGCCTCGCGAACCGCAAGGCGCTGATCCCGCTGCTCGCGGCGAAGATCGCGGGCTGGGATGCGCAGCCGCTGTCGCTCGCGCTCGAGGCCGAGGGGGTGCCCGCCGGGCCGATCAACGACATGGCCGGGGTGTTCGCCGACCCGCAGGTGATCGCGCGCGGGATGCGCTTTCGCCCCGAGGGCGCGTCGATCGACGGAGTCGCAAGCCCGATCGTCATCGACGGCGAACGCATGATCGCCCACACCGGCGCCCCGCCGCTGGGCGGGGGGCGCGGCGGATAGCGGGCGGTTCCGCTTGCGGGACGCGCGAGCTTGTCCTGCCTCGTCACCACTCCAAAGCAACAGGCTGCCCGCCCCGCAACCGATCGGGGCTTATGGACGGCACGCCCCCTCGGTATAAGCCGGAGCGCAAAGCTATGCGGCCTACGTATGCGCGTTGCAATCGCGGGGGGTAGCGGTCACTTTCATCGTCGATATTCAAGGGGAATAGCGTGAGCGTCAAAGTCGAAACATTGGTGCTGTTCGGGGCCACGGGCGATCTGGCGCACCGGATGCTCTTTCCCTCGCTCTACAATCTGCACATGGACGGGCTGCTCGCCGAGACACTGACGATCGTCGGCTCTGGGCGCTCGCGGCTCGATCGCGCCGAATTCCAGGCGCAGGTGCGCGAGGCGCTGGTCGAACATCTGCCCGACGACCGGGTCGAAGCCCCCGTCGTCGACGCCTTTCTTCGGCGGATCGACTATTGCGCAGTCGATGCCGGCAAGGGCACCGGCTACGACGATCTCGCCGCGCTGCTCGGCCCCCGCATGGAACAGCCGGTCGGCGTTTACCTCTCGACCCCGCCGTCGATGTTCGGTCCGATCGCGCAGGGCCTCGCCGCCGCCGGCATCGCCTGCGCCGAATGCCGGATCGCGATGGAAAAGCCGATCGGCCACGACCTCGCTTCGTCGCGCGAGGTCAACGAACAGGTCGGCAGCGCCTTTGCCGAGGACCATATTTTCCGCATCGACCATTACCTCGGCAAGGAAACGGTCCAGAATCTGCTCGCACTGCGCTTTGCCAACATGCTGTTCGAGCCGCTGTGGAACGCCCGCGCGATCGATCACGTCCAGATCACCGTCGCCGAGACCGTCGGGCTCGAAGGCCGCGTCTCCTACTATGACGGGGTCGGGGCGTTGAAGGACATGGTGCAGAATCACATGCTCCAGCTGCTCGCGATCATCGCGATGGAGCCGCCCGCGAACGTCGGCTCGACCGCGGTGCGCGACGAAAAGGTCAAGCTGCTCCGCTCGCTTCGCAAGATGACGGCGGAGGATGTGAAGGCGCACAGCGTCAAGGGCCAATATAGCGCGGGCGCGGTGAATGGCGAGGCGGTCGCGGGCTATGCCGACGAACTCGGCCATGCCTCGAACACCGAAACCTTCGTCGCGCTGAAAGCGTTCATCGACAATTGGCGGTGGAAGGGCGTGCCCTTTTACCTGCGCACCGGCAAGCGCATGCCGCGCCGCCAGTCCGAAGTGCTGATCCAGTTCAAACCGGTGCCGCACAATATCTTCGCGCGCGTCGGCGCAGCGAAGCTCGATGCCAATGTCATGATCATCAACTTGCAGCCCGAAGAGAATATCCGCGTCAAGGTGATGGCGAAGCAGCCGGGGCTGGACCGCGAGGGCGTCAAGCTGCGCGAGGTCAATCTCGACGTGTCGCTGTCGCACAGCTTCGCGGGCGAGCGGCGGCGGATCGCCTATGAACGGCTGCTGCTCGACTTCATCGAGGGCGAGCAGACCTTGTTCGTGCGCCGCGACGAGGTCGAGGCGCAGTGGCAGTGGATCGATTCCATCCGCGACGCCTGGGCCGCGGTCGACATGGCGCCGCAGAGTTACACCGCGGGCAGCTGGGGTCCGTCGAGCGCCATCGCGCTGATCGAACGCGACGGGGCGAGCTGGCATGACTGATCCCGCGCGCCCGACCGAGGACTGGCTGCTGATCGACATCGACGGCGAGGACGTCCATTTCGGCACCTTCGCGCTCGGCAGCGACGCGGGCGTCGATCGCTATCGCGCCTATCGCTCGGGCGACCATGCAACGGCGACCGATTGCATCATGCACTATGCACGCGAGGTGTCGCTGCCGCTGCAGGGGCGGCGCGCTGCGGTGGTGGTGTCAGGCGCGGTCGGCGCCGACAGTATTCGTGTCGCGCGCTCGCGCTGGATCGTGTCGAAGACGGGACTCGAGCTGCTGTTCGGCGCGCGCCCGGTCTTTCTGAACGACAGCGTTGCCAAGGCGTGGGCCAATGTCGCGCTGCGGACGCCGGTGCGCATCGTCGGCGGCGAGCGCCAGCCCGACTTCGCCGCGCCCGGCAAGACCGTCGTGCTCAACTATGCGACCGGACTCGGCGGCGCGGTGATCCACGTCCCCGAAAACGGCGCCGCCTTCGTCACCGAAACCGAATGCGGCCATATCGGCTTCGCCCCCGAAACCGACCTCGAACGCGAGCTTTGCGGCCAGCTTGCGCGCCTCAACCCGCGCGTCACCTATGAACGTGTGTTGACGCTCGATCGCGACGATCCGGTGTGGAACAGATTGTCGCGCCCGGTCGCCCCCGCGGAGCGCGACCTGCTGCGCGCCGCCGTCCTCGGCGCCTTCGCCGGCGATCTGGTGCTCGCCTATACCGCCTGGGGCGGGGTCTTTCTCGACGGCGAGCGCTGCGGCTTCCTCGCCGACGCGGCGACCGCCTCCGCCTTCAACGAGCGGTTCGCCGACAAGGGGCATTTTCGCATGAATGTCCGCGCCGCGCCGCGCTGGCTCGCCCCCGCCAGCGCCCATAATCTGAACGGGGTCGCGCACATGCTCGCGACCTCGCATTGACGGAAATTTCCTATGACCAGCCTCCATCCCGCCATCGCGCGCGTCACCGACCGCATCATCGAGCGCAGCCGCAAAGGCCGCGCCGCCTATCTGGAGCTGATCGACGGCCAGCGCGCCGCGGGCACCAACCGCGGGATGCTGTCGTGCGGCAATCTTGCGCACGGCTTCGCCGCCTCGGGCGAGGACAAGCCGGCGATCCGCAGCGGGGCGGAGATGAACATCGGCATCGTCACCGCCTATAACGACATGCTCTCGGCCCATCAGCCCTATGGCCGCTATCCCGAGCAGATCAAGATTTTCGCGCGCGAGGCGGGGGCGACCGCGCAGGTGGCGGGCGGCGTGCCCGCGATGTGCGACGGGGTGACGCAGGGACAGGCGGGGATGGACCTGTCGCTGTTCAGCCGCGACAATATCGCGCAGGCCACCGCGATCGCGCTCAGCCACGCGATGTTCGAGGGCGCGCTGCTCCTCGGCATCTGCGACAAGATCGTTCCCGGCCTGCTCATCGGCGCGCTGCGCTTCGGCCATCTGCCGACGATCCTGATTCCCGCGGGGCCGATGCCGTCGGGGCTCGCGAACAAGGAAAAGCAGCGCGTGCGTCAGCTCTATGCCGAGGGCAAGGCGACCCGCGACGACCTGCTCGAAGCCGAATCCAAGGCCTATCATGGCGCGGGCACCTGCACCTTTTACGGCACCGCCAATTCGAACCAGATGATGATGGAGCTGATGGGGCTGCACATCCCCGGCGCGGCCTTCGTCAATCCGGGCACCAAGCTGCGCCAGGCGCTGACGCGCGCCGCGACGCACCGGCTGACGCAGATCGGCTGGGATGGCGACGACTACCGCCCGCTCGGTCGCTGCGTCGATGAAAAGGCGATCGTCAACGCCGCCGTCGGCCTGCTCGCGACCGGAGGCTCGACCAACCATGCGATCCACCTGCCGGCAATCGCGCGCGCCGCCGGGATCGTCATCGACTGGCAGGATTTCGACGAACTCAGCCATGCGGTGCCGCTGCTCGCGCGCGTCTATCCGAACGGCGCCGGCGACGTGAACCATTTCCACGCCGCAGGCGGGATCGGCTTCGTCGTGCGCGAGCTGCTCGACGCCGGGCTGATCCACGGCGACGTGCTCACCGTCGGCGGCGAGATGGCCGACTATAGCGGCGAGCCCCTGCTCGTCGACGACGAACTCCATTGGGAATCGCCGCCCGCCGAGACGCGCGACGACACGATGCTGCGCCCCGTCGCGGCTCCCTTCTCGCCCGACGGCGGGATGCGGCTGCTGACGGGCAATCTCGGCCGCGCGATCATCAAGACGAGCGCTGTCGAAGAGGATCGCTGGACGATCGAGGCGCCCGCGCGCATCTTCGACGACCAGAATCAGGTGATCGCCGCGTTCAAGGCGGGCGAGCTCGATCGCGATTGCGTCGTCGTCGTCCGCTTTCAGGGGCCGCGCGCGAACGGCATGCCCGAACTGCACAAGCTGACCCCGTCGCTCGGCGTGCTGCAGGACAAGGGCTATCGCGTCGCGCTGCTCACCGACGGGCGCATGTCGGGGGCGAGCGGCAAAGTGCCCGCGGTGATCCATCTTTCGCCCGAGGCGCTGCCGGGCACCGACGGGGTGAGCGGCCCGCTCGCCTATCTGCGCGACGGCGACATGGTGCGCGTCTGCGCGCGCCGCGGCGAGGTCGTCGCGCTGGTCGACGCGGACGAATGGGCCGCGCGCGAGCCCATCGCACCGCCGCCCCCCGCACTCGGCGTCGGCCGCGAGCTGTTCGCACTGTTCCGCCATCATGCCGACGAGGCCGAAAAGGGCGGATCGGCGATGCTCGCGGCGATGGAGACGATTCTCTGACCGTCGCCCCCCGCGACGAATCGAAAAATGGAGCTTGAAAATGTCCGACAGCGCTATCGAACAGATCATGGCGCTCGCGCCCGTCATCCCGGTGATCGTGATCGACCGGGCCGAAGATGCGGTGCCAATGGCCGAGGCACTCGTCGCGGGCGGGCTGCCGGTGCTCGAGGTCACGCTGCGCACCCCCGCCGCGCTCGGCGCGATCAAGGCGATGAAGACAGTCGCGGGCGCGGTCGTCGGCGCGGGCACCGTGCTCAATGCGAAGATGCTCGATGACGCGCTCGACGCCGGCGCCGAATTCATCGTCTCGCCCGGGCTCACCGACAGCCTCGGCGAAGCGGCGGTCGCGGCGGGCATTCCCTTCCTGCCCGGGGTCGCCAACGCCGCGAACATCATGGCCGGGCTCGACCTCGGGCTCGGCAGCTTCAAATTCTTCCCCGCGGCGACGAGCGGCGGCATCCCCGCGCTCAAGGCGCTTGCGGGCCCCTTCGGCGGCGTCACCTTCTGCCCCACCGGCGGGATCAGCGCCGCGACCGCGCCCGAATGGCTCGCGCTGGGTCCGGTGCTCTGCGTCGGCGGCAGCTGGGTCGTGCCGTCGGGCCCGCTCGACACCGCGCGGATCGAGGCGCTCGCGCGCGAGGCGGCGGCGCTCGCGCGTTCTTGATTCGCGCCGCCGCCGCTGCCATCCTTTCGCCCGAGCGCGGCGATCGCGTCGCGGGCGGGAGGATATGGGGTGAGCGCGGACAATGAACCCATCGTCCTGCCGCCGTGCAAGGGCGGCGACGGCTCAAGCCTCAACCTCACGCGCTGGCTGCCGCAGCCGCAGGGCGATCCGAAAGCGGTCGTGCTGCTCGCGCACGGCTATGCCGAGCACGCCGGCCGCTACGGCCATGTCGCCGCGCGGCTGACCGCGGCGGGCTATGCCGTCTATGCCGTCGACCATTGGGGCCACGGCAAATCGAGCGGGACGATGGGCTATGTCCCGTCTTTTTCCGTCTATATCGATGGCATGGCGGGCCTCATCGCGCGCGTGCGCACCGTCTGGCCCGGCAAGCCGCGCCTGCTGCTCGGGCACAGCATGGGCGGGCTGATCGCGACCTTGCTGCTGATCGAACGCCAGCGCGACTTCGCCGCCGCCGCGCTCTCGGGCCCCGCGATCCTGCCACCCGCCCCCCCGTCGAAGCCGACGATCTGGATCAGCCGCTTCCTGTCGCGCTATCTGCCGCGCGCGGGGGTATTGAAGCTCGATCCCGCGGGGGTCAGCCGCGACCCCGCGGTCGTTGCGGCCTATCTCGCCGATCCCCTTGTCCACACCGGCAAGATGAGCGCGCGGCTCGCCGCCGAAATCTTCGATGCGATGGCGCGCGCGCGCGAAGGCGCCGGCGAAATCGCGCTGCCGCTCCTCGTCCAGCACGGCGGCGAAGACCGGCTGACCGCGCCCGCGGGATCGCGCTTCCTGTTCGACCATGTCGCATCGGCCGACAAAAGGCTCGAAATCTATCCGGGGCTGTTCCACGAAATCTACAACGAGCCCGAACGCGATGCGGTGCTGGACGATCTGACCGGCTGGTTCGACGCGCATGTCCCCTCTTCGGATTGATGGAGAAGCATCCCGATGAAACTCCTGCTCATCCTCGTCTTCGCGCCGCTGGTCGCACTTGCCTTGCTCTATTTCCTCTTTCCCGGCCGGCTCGTCGCCCTGCTGCGCGCGCTGACGCGGCGGCGCGGGCGACTGGTGCGCAAAAGCATCGCCGTCGATGGGCGCATCTGGCCCTATCTCGAGGGCGGCGACCCTGAAAAGCCGGTGCTGGTGATGATCCACGGCTTCGGCGCCGACAAGGATCACTGGAGCTTCTATGCGCCGTGGATGACGCGCGACTATCGGTTGATCGCGCCCGACCTGCCAGGGTTCGGCGAGAATGATCGCGATCCGACCCTGCCCTTCGACATCGCCAGCCAGACCGCGCGTTTGAAGGGCTTTCTCGACGCGCTCGGGGTCGAACGGCCGCATCTCGGCGGCAACAGCATGGGCGGCTGGATCGCGCTGCGCTTCGCGATCGACCATCCCGATCGCCTGCGAACCCTGACCCTGCTCAACAACGCCGGGGTGCTCGGCGAAGACGAAAGCGAGCTTCAGCGGCTCGCCGCGGCGCGCGACTATAATCCGCTCGTGCTCGCCAATATCGAGGATGCCGACCGGCTCGTCGAATTCGTCGTCCACAGGCCGGTGCGCGTGCCCGCGCGCCTCAAACCCGCCATCTATGCCGACGCACTCCGCTACCGCGACCTGCTCGACAAGATATTCTGGGTGATCGCCGACGAAATGGAAGCAAAGCCGCTCAACGACGAGCTGGCAAAGGTCCGCGTGCCGACGCTGATCGTCTGGGGCCGCCACGACAAGTTGATCGACGTCAGCTGCGTTGCGGTACTCGAAGCGGGCATTGCGGGCAGCCGCGCGCATGTCTTCGACCATGTCGCGCATGTCCCGATGATCGAGGACCCGAAAGCGACGGCCGAGGTCCAGCGCGCCTTCCTCGCCGCGCACGAATCGCCCGCCCCGGAAAATCCGCCGCCAACCGTGCGCTAGACCCGACGAACCGCGAAGTTTTTTGCGCGCAGTTTCGTTGTTCCTTCGACCGCGGCATCACCCATGACGGGATGTCGCCCCGGCCTGAGGGCCGGCTGATTTTTCCCGGAGTGCTTCCGGGTCGCAGGGAAAGGGCGGAGGCCGCAGGGTGTCCGCCCTTTCTTGCGCCCCGCATCGCGGACGCCTTTCCCCGCCCGCCCCCGTTTACGCACGACGAATCGCCCCTTGCGAAAGCCGGACCGAGTCGCGGCGGCCGCCGCCGACCATGCGGGTTCATCCCCGCGCCAGCTTCGTGCGCCTAATCTGCCCGCCGGGACATAACAGGAAAGGAACGATCATGTTCTGGATCAAGAAACTGACGCTCTCCGCGCTGATCGGCGCGAGCGCCGTCGCCGCCCTCCCCGCCGAGGCCGATGCGCGTGACCGTCATCATCGCCACGGCCATTACAGCCATCGCGACTATGACCGCTATCGCGACCATCGCCGCGATTACCGCCGCGACTATTATCGCGACCGCCGCGATTATCGCCCGCGCTATTATTGCCGGCGCGGCAGCGGGACGACCGGGTTGATCGTCGGCGGCGCCGCGGGCGCGCTGCTCGGCCGCGAGGTCGATCAATATGGCGATCGCGCCCCCGGCACGATCATCGGCGCCGCCGCCGGCGCGCTCCTTGGCCGCGAAATCGACCGCGGCGGCCGCTGCTAAGTCCGCGTCCCCTCCTTTCTTCGCGAAGGAGGGGATTCGTCGGCCAACGACCGCTTTGCGCCGCCCGCGCGCGATGCTATTCGCACATGCCATGGAAAGGCTCGCCACCTGCCACTGCGGCCAGCTTCGCCTCGCGTGCCTCGGCGAGCCTGCCAAAGTGTCGCTCTGCCATTGCTTCGACTGCCAGCGCCGCACCGGGTCTCTGTTCAGCGTCGCCGCTTTCTTTGCGCGGTCGCAGACGCGGCTGATCGCGGGCACCGCCCAAAGCTACACCCGCCCCTCGGCGAGCGGCTTCGCCGTATCCTTCCACTTCTGCCCCGAATGCGGCTCGTCGCTGTGGTGGGAGCCCGAGCGGATGCCGCATCTGATCGGCGTCGCCGCCGGCGCCTTCGCCGACCCCGGCTTCCCTATGCCCGAACAGGCGGTATGGTCCGACGACGCGCACCCATGGCTCGCGCTCCCCGCCGAAATCGCCGCGCACGCCAGGAATCCGGTGAAAGCCGCGCCGTCCGATTGACGGTCAAGGTCCGCTCGCCATAGCGGCGAGGCTTCGCGGCGGCGGTTCGAGCGCCAGCGTGCCGAGCCGCACGCGCGGCGCCGCCGTCCCCGGCACCGCGGCGATGGCAAAGCCGGGGTCGAGCCGCAACGTCGCCGCCGACGCCTTCGCCGGCCGCACCGTGTAGCGGCCATAGGGCACCTTCTCGAACAGGAAATAGCCGTCGAACTCGCTTAGCGTTGTCGCGCGCACCCGCCCCTCGACATCGACGAGCTCGAGGCTCAGCCCCTCGACCGGATTGCCTGCGGCGCGCCGCACCACCCCGTCGATCTCACCCGCCGCGCGCATCGGCAGCGCGATGCGCGTCGCGACGCCCGGGCGCGGGGTGACGACGACGCCGGGCAGCGCGGGCTGGACATAAGGGTCGGGCAGGCTGCCCGCGTCGATTCCGATCAAGACCGGGCGCCACGGTTCGAGCCCGTCGACCACCGCCTCGCCGTGCGCGTCGGTCGCGGCGTCGAGCGCCATCTGCCCCGCGGTCAGCGGCACCCCCGCGACCGCCGCCTCGCCCGGCTGCCGCACGCCATCGCCATTGTCGTCCATGAACACATCGGCGAACACCTGCCCCCGCCCGCCGAGCTTCTCGCTCGACACGCGCCAGCCGCCGCCGCGCGGATCGGGGCCAAAGCTGAAAGCGAACGACAGCGACGCGCCGAGCGATCCGTCGCTCGCCACCTCGCCAAAACCCGAAAACTGCAAGCGATTGAAACGGCGCGTATAACCGAGGCCGGCTCGAGCGCGTGCCAGCCCTTCGTCATAGCCGAGTTCGGCGCGCCACTCGGCCTCGCCCGCCCCCGCCCATTCGGCGATCAGCGCGGCGCGCGAATCGCTGCTGTCGCCCGACAGCGCAAAGCGCGCCTCGCCGCGCAGGCGGGCGCGCCCGATGCGGGCGTTGGCGAGCAGGGTCGCCGTCAGCGTGTCGGGCGGATCGGGGCCGAATGGCGTGTGGCTCTGCGTCCAGTCGAGCTGGCCGGTGAAGCTCATCGCGCGCACGCTTGCCGAGGCGCGTGCCGTCGCGGTCAGGCTCGATACCCCCGACGCGCGCGTCGTGTGCGACAGGTCGAAATGGAGCGGCAACGCCGCGCGCCCGAGCGCGAGCGACTGGTCGACCGACAAGCTATAGAGGCCGGTGACGCCGCCGACTAAGCGGTCCGATACGAAACCGCCCCACCCGCGCATCGCGTCGGCGCGGACATAGGTGTCGCCGACCGCGGCGAGCCAGCTCAGCCGCGCCGCGCGCCCGCCATCGTCGGCATAGGCGCCCGCGGCCTCGATCAGCGACGGGCCGATCGCCCGGCGCAGCGCGAATTCGGCATAGTTGCGGCGGACATTTTCGATCAGCAGGCTGTGCGCATAGCCCGCGACCGAGGTGCGCGTGTCGAGCCCGCGCTCGACCCCCGCCGTCCCGCGCCAGCCGCGGCGCCAGACCGAGGGACGATCGCCGAAACCGATCAGGTCGGTGTCTTCCTGCGCAAACCCCGCCCAATACCAGGTCTCACGCGGCGGAATCGAGTCGGTCCCGACCTGCAACTGCTTGATCTCGCGCCGAATCTGCCCCTGCGGGCCATAAAGCACAATCTCGAAGCGGTTCGTCCCATATTGCAGCGGGACGTCGAGAAATTCATAGCGCCCGTCACCGTTCGGCGTCGCGAAGGCGAGCAATTGCCCGTTGCGATAGAGTTCGGCGTCCCATCCGGCGGGCAGGTCGCCGCGAAAGCTCGTCTTGTCGAAGGCGTCGGGACGCTCGACCGGGCGGTTGGTCAGCACCGCGCCGCGCCCTGGCATCGACTGCGCGACGAGTCCCGTCGCGAACAGGTTGACGTCGCCGGCCGCATAATGGGTCGCGCGGAGCGGCCCGAGCAACTGCCCCGCCGGATCGGTGCGATAAAGCCGCAGGCGCAGGCTGTCGGGCGCCCCTTCCGCGTCCGACGCGAGGCGCGCGTCGAAGCTGTGCTTCAGCGCCTCGCCGGCGGCGAAAATCTCGTAGCGCGCCTGCACATAAGATCCGCTGCGGCGGTCGTCGACCGCCGCCGCCGAGGCGACGACATCGACCGAGGGCGTCGCCCACATCCGATAGGGCCGCGCCGCGTGCGGCAGGCTCGCGAGATCGAAGGCGGCGGCGGGATGCAGCCCCGCGGCGCGCGCGCGGCGCTCGGCGGCGAGCTGAAACGGCAGCTTTTCCTTTGTGTCGAGGCGCAGCACCGCATTGGGCAGGTCGGCGGCGACCGGAATCCCAAGCCACTCGGTCAGCCGCTCCAGATCGACGCACCACCCCGCCGCGGTATCGCGGATGTCGCTCGGTTCGAGGCGATGGCTTTCGCTACCCGCGCGCACGGTCGCCGCGTCGCGGTCAATCGTCAGCGTCCGCCGCTCGTCTAGGACCCAGCCACTTGCGCGGCGCAACTTCCTGTCGATGCGCAGCGACAGGTCGAGCGCGAGGACCATATCGCCCAGGTCGACGCAGACCCCCTGCGGCGTCCGATACCCGCGCACTCCGTCGCCGAGCCGATATTGGCCCGATCGCAGGTCGAACAGCCAGCTGTCGTCGACGTTCGGCGTCCAGCCGTCGCCCGGGGCCGAAACCGGCGCCCGGTCGGCCGCTTCGGCGCTGGCGGAACCGAGTCCCGCCAGCGCCAGCGCGGTCGCGATCAAGCGCCCCCACCGCATCGCGGCCGCGCAATCCTGTCCGGAGCCCCCAGCCCCGCTAGTTCACCACCCGATCGGCCTCGTCGATCGTGCCGCCGCCGAGCTCGCGGTCCTCGCTATAGCGGATATGCACCGGCCCCTTCAGCGCCGCGGCGACCTCGGCGGGGACGCGCAGCGACACGCGCCGCCCGGTGACTTCGGGATAGACCGCGATGCCGCGCGCGACGAGCAACGGCTCGGGCGTGCCAGGCCGCGTCACCGCGATATCGCCATAGACCGATCGCGTGCCGCGACGCGTCAGGTCGAATTCGAACGCCGGTCCGTCGGCGGTCTCGGCCACGCGCGCGGCGCCGATTTCGGCGGTCGCGGCGAGGTCGCCGACGCGCACGATCACGGGGATGGTGATCCCATAGATCGGCGTCAGCGCGATCGACACGCCGCTGGCGCCGCTCGGCTTCGGCTCGGTCGCCGGCGCCGCGTCGGGCACGGCGCGGAACAGCATGTGTGCGCGATACTCGCCCGGCGGCGTCCCCTCGGGCACGCGCACCCCGACGCGGATCACCTGCGGCTGGTTGGGCGGCAGGGTGACGCGGCGCGGGCTGAAGGCGATCATCGCGAGCGCGGCCTTTTCGGCGGCACTGGCGTCGGCCTCGGCAATCTCGTCGAGCCCGCCCGCGGCGGTCATCCGCTTGATCTCGAGGCTGATACGATAGGTGGCGGGCTCGGCGCCGATATTGTTGAGCACGACCTCGGTGCCGCGCGATCCGTCGAGGACGAGCCGCGTCGGCGCGACGAGCAGGTCGCCCGCGGCATCTGCCGACACCGACGCGAAACCCAGCAAGGCGATGGAAAACAGGCCCGCGGCCCTCAAGACACGAAACATCGACACGATCCCCACAATCGTCGCCGCGCGGACGCCCCCGCCCGCTCGGCAATTTACCGGAGCTGGTCCGCTCCGCTGGTCCGGCGACCGGACTGCACGAGGATGGTTGATATTTCGCTAACCATGGCAGCGGTGCGCGCGCCCGCGACGAAAAAGGGCCGCCGGCACCAGCCGACGGCCCTTATCAACCGGCGGACCGTGCGGCCCGCCGTCCCCCCACCGAAATTACTGATAGTTGGCGGTGACGTTGAACGTCCCCGAATAGTCGCCCGCGGTCTGGTTGGCGCCGACGCTCAGCGTGCCGCCGACCTGAAAGCTGCCGCCCGTCGCGCCCAGCGTCACGCTCGCCGCCGAATAGCTCAGCGTCGAGGCCATCGTGCCGCCGAGCGAGCCGGTCAGCGTGACGTTCGCGTCGCCGCTCACATCGACCACGGCGCCGTCGGTGCCCGCGATGTTGAAATTCGCGGCGGTCGCGGTGCCGGTGCAGGTCAGCCCCGAGCCACAGGTCCGTGCGCCCGCGGTCGACACCTGCACGGTCGACGCCGTCGCGCCGCTGATCACGGTCGCATATTGCAGGTCGCTGGTGTTGGTGAGCGTGATCTGGCGCAGGATCTTGGCCTTGGCCGTCCCCGTCGCCGTCGCCGCCTGCGCCGCCGAGGCGTTCAGGGCGAGGGCAGCAATCGCGGCGCCCGCGAGGGCGCGCTTCATTCCAATGGTGCGCATATGATTTGGTCCCTTGATCAATCGAAAGTCGAATGGAAATCCCACCCCATTCGAGCGACCGTCTAGCGCACCACCCGTTCAATCTTTGCGAGCGACCATGGTTAACAGCGCATTAGGGGCTGCGCGACCAGATCGAAAAAAATGATATTTCACAATTTCTTATGAAAAGTTCGTCGGCACCGCCCCCGCCGTACCATATGTGCGTCGCCCCGGCCTGACACAGATCGCCGACGCGCCGCCACGTGATTCGCGGCGGTTCAGATCCCCTCGCCCGACAGCCGCTGACAGATCATGTCGAGCTGGTCGAGCGACCCGAATTTGAGCGTCAGCGCGCCCTTGCCGCCGCCGCCATATTGAATCGCGACGCCGATCCCCAGCAGTTCGGACAAATGCCGCTCGACCGCCATGATGTCGGGGTCGCGCGCGCCATCGATGCTCTTATATTCCATCGGCGGCTTGCGTCCGCTGCCCTTTTCGGCGCGCACCAGCGCCTCGACCGCGCGCACCGACAGCCCATCCTTGACCACCTTGCGCGCGATCGCTTCGGCGCCCTCGGCCCCGATCAGCGCGCGCGCGTGGCCCATCGCAAGGCTGCCGTCGCCGACGAGCTCCTGCACCGCGCGCGGCAGGTCGAGCAGCCGCATCAGGTTCGCGACGTGGCTGCGCGACTTGCCGACGAGCCGCGCGAGCGCATCCTGACTATGCCCGAAATCCTCGATCAGCTTGCGATAGGCGCTCGCCTCCTCGATCGCGTTCAGGTCCTGGCGCTGGATATTCTCGACCAGCGCGATCTCATAGGTCGCGGCGTCGTCGAGGTCGCGCACCAGCGCCGGGATCTGATGCAGCCCCGCGCGCTGCGCCGCGCGCCAGCGCCGCTCGCCCGCGACGAGCTGATAGCCCTCGCCGCCCGGCGCGCGGCGCACGATGATCGGCTGGAGCAGCCCGCGCGCGGCGATCGATTCGGCGAGTTCGGCGATCGCATCTTCGTCGAAGTGGCGCCGCGGCTGCCCCGGCAGCGGACGAATCGCGCCGACCGATATATGCTGCACCGAATCGCCGGTCGGGCTCGGCGCCGCCGCGCGGGCGCCCCCGGCGCTCGCGAGCACGGGCGATTCGACCGCGGCGTCGCCGAACAGCGCATTCAACCCGCGTCCCAGCCCCGACGGCCGCTTGCGCGCCGGGGAATGGACATTTTCTTCTTTTTTTTCAGCCATTAAGCAGCCTTGCGTATATTGGGCAGGCGATCGATCAGCTCGCGCGCCAGCGCGATATAGGCCGCCGATCCGGGGCAGCGATGGTCATAGATCAGCGCCGGCAGCCCGTGACTCGGCGCTTCGGACAGCCGCACGTTGCGCGGGATCACCGTTTCGAACACCACCGGCCCCAGGCATTCGCGCACATCGTCCGACACCTGGTCGGTCAGCCGGTTGCGCCGGTCGAACATCGTCAGCGCGACGCCGAGGATGAAGAGCTGCGGGTTGAAGCGCCCGCGCACCCGCTCGACCGTCGTGAGCAGCTGGCTCAGCCCCTCGAGCGCGAAAAATTCGCACTGCAGCGGCACGATCAGCGATTCGGCGGCGATCAGCGCGTTCAAGGTCAGCATGCCGAGCGACGGCGGGCAATCGATCAGGCAGATATCCCACTGCCCCGCCTCGGCGCTCGCCAGCGCCTTTCGCAGCCGGTGCAATCGGTCTTCATATTCGACCAGCTCGATCTCGGCGCCCGACAGGTCGACCGTCGCGGGGACGATGTCGAGCCGCGGCACCGCGGTATGGATCGCGCATTCGGCAAGCGTCGCGTCGGCGCGCAGCAGGTCATAGCTCGAAAATTCGCGCTGCGCCTGGCTGATGCCGAGTCCCGTCGACGCATTGCCCTGCGGATCGAGGTCGATGATCAGCGTCCGCCAACCCGTCGCCGCGAGCGCCGTGGCCAGGTTGATCGCGGTCGTCGTCTTGCCGACCCCGCCCTTCTGGTTCGCCACGGCGATACGGATCATGCTTTTCCTCGCTTTTTCGACACGAAATGCCCGTGCCCGACCAAAATGCGGCTCTCGGGGTCGGTGCGACTATGTTCCACGTGAAACAGACTCTGCCATGCTCGCGGGAGCAATGCCAGTTCCTTAACGGCATTTCGCCCCTTTGGCAGCAGCCAGCGCGTCGATTCGGTGGAAAAACGCGCGGATAAGTCGATCAACCGGTCGAGCGGCGCAAAGGCGCGCGCACTGATCGTCGCCGCGGCGCGCGTCTCAACCGCTTCGAGTCGCGCCTCGGAGACCTCGACATGGCGCAGACCCAACTCTCCCGCGACATCGCGCAAAAAGTCACACCGGCGCTTGCGCGATTCGACGAGCAGCATCGGCCGCTCCGTCAAAATGGCGACCACCAGCCCGGGCAAGCCCGGCCCGCTCCCCAGATCGACCCAAAGCCCCACGCGGTCGCCGTCGAGGTCCAGCAATTGCGCGCTGTCGGCGATATGCCGCACCCACAGGTTCGGCACCGTTGACGCCGCGATCAAATTCTGCCGGTCATTCTCGGCGACAAGCATAGCCGCAAAGCGCTCAAGCCGCGCCCATTGTGCGGGTGTCGGCCCGAAAGCATCGGCAATCCAGCCGCGCGCCTCGTCCTCACTCGCCAAAACCCCGTCGTGCGAACCCACCAAGCCGTCCGTCCCTTTCGTCAGTCCCGCGAACGCGCGAATCCCGCCTCTTCGCGCCTTTGCGTGAGTCTCCTGAAATGTCACGCAAAGGCGCAAAACATATCCGCTGACGCCCCCGTACCTGAGATGCAAGCGACAATCACACAAAGAGACAAAGGCGGCAGCAAATGCCACGTCTCCCCCTTGGTCGGGGAGGTCCCTCTGTGCCGGCCGAGCCGGGACGCCAAGCGGATTTCGCTCGCCGCTCGCATCAAGCGAAGTCGAGTTCAAATCAGTCGGGCGGCAAATCGAAGCGCGGCGAGGACACATAAATCCTCCCCGCTCGGCGGGGAGGGGACCAGCGAAGCTGGTGAAGGGGATGGCGACCCAATGCCGCGCCCGACGACGCGAACCGTCTCCGTCAGCCTTGCGAACGGTCAGCCCCCACTGGACGACGAGAATTGGGAGCCTCACCAAATTCCGAATTCCTGGTCATTCGACCCCGACGACCAGAAGCGCGTTATCCGCCGATGTATGAAGATAATTTCGTGCAGAGACCGCAGAGATCGCAGCGCTTTCATCTCCGCGATCTCTGCGGCCTCTGCGCGACGCCCATGGAATGCCTGGTTTCGACCCCTAAGGGAACGCCCTACCTCAACCCGTTCGCATCGAGCGAAGTCGAGAAGTCGCTCCGCGTCGCACTATTTCGACTTGTGTCTCGACTTCGCTCGACACGGACGGGAATAGGGCGTCCGGAATCGACCGAAGGCCGACGTTCCTTTTTCGTCATCCCGGACTTGATCCGGGATCCATTCTCCCGGCGCTGCGCTTAATGGACCCCGGATCAAGTCCGGGGTGACGAAGATGGAAACGTCTGCTCCCCACCCCAAAGCGGCTACCAATCCCCCTTCTCCCCCCTCAGGCCGCACGCCGGCGGCCGTGCACCATGATCGCGGTCAGCGCCGCCGGGGTCACGCCGTCGATGCGCGCCGCCTGCCCCAGCGTTTCGGGCCGCGCTTTCGACAGCCGTTCGACCATCTCGCGCGACAGGCCGCCGATCGCGGCATAGTCGAGTGCGGGGTCGAGCACGATCGCCTCGTTCGCCGCGAGCGCGCGGAGTTCGGCGTCCTGGCGCGCGATATAGGGCGCGTAATGCGCATCCTCGGCGAGTTCGGCGAGGATCGCGGGGTCGATCGCGGCAAGCTCGGGCGCCAGCGCCCCCAGCGTCGCCATCGTCACCCCGGCATAGCGGAGCAGATCGACGCGCCGCCGCTGGGTGCCGTCGCCAGGCAGCGCCAGCCCGACCGCGGCATAATCGCCGCTCGCGACCGGCGCGTCGAGCAGCGCCGCAGCGCGCGCGCGCTCGGCCATCCGCGCCTCAAACAGCCCTGCGGTTTCAGGACGCACGAGCCCGATTTCGATCCCGCGCGGGGTCAGGCGCGTCGCGGCATTGTCGGCGCGCAGCCGCAACCGGTATTCGGCGCGCGCGGTGAGCATCCGGTACGGCTCGGTGACGCCCTGCAGGACCAGATCGTCGACCATCACCCCGATATAGGATTCGGATCGGTCTAGGATCAGCGAGTCGCGCCCCTGCACCGCCAGCGCGGCGTTCGCCCCCGCGACCAGCCCCTGCGCCGCCGCCTCTTCATAGCCGGTGGTACCGTTGATCTGTCCCGCGCACCACAGTCCCGAAATCGCGCGCACCTGCAACGTCCGGTCGAGCGCGCGCGGGTCGATGTGATCATACTCGACCGCATAGCCCGGCACCACCATCTCGACCGTCTCGAGCCCCTCCATCGTGCGCAGCATCGCGAGCTGGACGTCGGCGGGAAGCGAGGTCGAAATGCCGTTCGGATAGACGAGGTGCGTGTCGAGCCCCTCGGGCTCCAGAAACACCTGATGCCCGTCTCGGTCGGCGAAGCGGTGGATCTTGTCCTCGATCGACGGGCAATAGCGCGGCCCCGCCGCCCCGATCGCGCCGGTGAACAGCGGCGAGCGGTCGAGATTCGCCGCGATGATCGCGTGGCTCTCGGCGTTGGTGCGCGTGATCGCGCAGAAAATCTGCGGCACCGTGCGCGCGCTGTTCCACGTGGAACAGGTCCAGCGCGCACCCTCGGCGCTGTCCGACGGCTGCTCGGCGAGCCGCGCCCAGTCGATCGTCCGGCCGTCGAGCCGCGGCGGCGTGCCGGTCTTGAGCCGGGCCATCGGCAGCTTCGCCGCGCGCAGCTGTTCGGCGAGCCGATGCGCGCCCGCCTCGCCGATACGGCCGCCCGTCATCCGTTCCTCACCGCGGAACAGCCGCCCGCCAAGGAAGGTGCCCGTCGCGAGCACGACGGCGCGCGCGGCGAGGTGCGTGCCGTCGCCAAGCTCGAGCCCTTCGACGCGCGACCCGTCGGCCGAAAGAATCAGCGCGGCAGCTTCGCCCGCGACAACCTCGATCCCCTTCTCCGCCGCGAGCAGGTTCTGAATCGCCTGACGATAGAACTCGCGATCGGCCTGGATGCGCGGCCCCTGCACCGCCGCGCCCTTCGACGCGTTGAGCATCCGGTAGTGGATCGCAGCGGCGTCGGCGGCGCGCGCCATCCAGCCGTCGAGCGCGTCGACCTCGCGCATCAGATGCCCCTTGCCGAGCCCGCCGATTGCGGGATTGCACGACATGGTTCCGATCAGCGCGGGATCGAAGCTGACGAGCGCAACGCGCGCGCCGAGCCGCGCCGCGGCGGCCGCGGCCTCGGTCCCGGCATGACCGCCGCCGATGACGAGGACATCGAAAGTTGCGCTCCTGTGCATGATGGCGGCGCCCTTAGCCGAAAGCGGCGGCCGAATCTACGGCGCTGCTCCGGGCACGGCGTTTCACGTGAAACATCACTTCCCGATGCAGAAGCGGCCGAACAGTGCGTCGAGCATCTCCTCGACCCCCGCGCGCCCGGTGATCCGGTCGAGCGCGCCCGTCGCAAGGCGCAGCCGTTCGGCGAGCAGGATCAGGTCGGACGCTTCGTGCGAGCCCGGCGCGACGTCGAGCCACGCCTTCGCGTCGGCGAGCGCATCGCGCTGGCGCTGGCGCAGCGCGGCTTCGCCCTCGCGCGGCAGCAGTTCGCGCGCGGCTGCGACGATCGCGCGGTGGAGCGCGTCCATCCCTTCGCCGCTCGCCGCCGACAGGATCAGGTCGCACCGCGCCGCGTCGGCCTCGGCTTGCGGGTCGCCGCGCCAGCGGTCGGCCTGCGCCGCGATGCGCAGGCAGCGCGGGTGCGCAGGCGCCGCATCGGGCGGCCCGAGCCACAGCAAAATGTCGGCCGCGGCAACCGCCGCCTTCGCGCGGTCGATCCCGATCGCCTCGATCGCATCGGCGCCCTCTCCGCGCATCCCCGCGGTGTCCGAAAAGCGCATCGCGATCCCGTCGAGCGCAAGCGGGGTTTCGATCACGTCGCGCGTGGTTCCCGCAATCGGCGAGACGATCGCCAATTCCCGCCGCGACAAGGCGTTGATAAGGGTTGATTTTCCGGCGTTCGGCGGCCCTGCGATCACCACCGACAGTCCTTCGGCGATCACTTCGGCCGCGGGCCGCGCGAGCCATTCGCCAAGCTCGGCCGCGAGCTCCGCCATCGCGCGCACGACCTGCCCGGTCGCATGGTCGCCGTCCGCAACATCTCCCTCGTCGGCGAAATTGAGCTCGGCCTCGGCTCGTGCCATCAGCGTCAGCAGCCGCGCCTGCCATGCCTCGACCGCGCGCGATACATGCCCGCTCGCCATCCCGAGCGCCTGCACCCGCTGGCTCTCGGTTTCCGCCGCCAGCAGGTCGGCAAGCCCCTCCGCTTCGGCGAGATCGATCCGGCCGTTCAGAAAGGCGCGGCGGGTAAATTCGCCCGCTTCGGCGCGGCGCAGACCCGGCATCGCCGCGAGCGCCGCCTCGACCGCCGCGACCACCGCCCGGCCACCGTGCAGGTGGAGTTCGGCGAGATCCTCGCCGGTCGCGGTCGACGGTCCCGGGAACCACAGCAACAGCGCGCGATCGAGCGGCGCCCCGTCCGCGTCCTTCAGCTCGCCGAGCGAGGCGCGGCGCGCTTCGGGCAGGCGTCCGGCAAGCGCAGCGAGCGCCGCCCCCGCCCTGTCCCCGCTGATGCGCACGACCGCGATCGCCGCCGGCGGCATCCCGCTCGACAGCGCAAAGATCGTGTCGCGACGCGCGTCCTCGTTCAGCTCTTGCGCCCCCGCGGCGGCTTGTCGTCCGCGTCGGGGCTCTTGGGCGGGGCGCCCATCATCCCGCCGCCGAACTGGCCGAGCAGCGACTGGATCAGGCTCAACCCGCTTTCGCCCATCGGAACCCAGCTCTTGACCATCGCCTGCACCATATCGGGGGTGATGCCCTTCGCCATCAACTCCTTGACGCGGGTCAGATAAATATCATGCAGCGGTTCGAGATCGGGGAGCCCGACCAGCCGGCGCGCCTCTTCGGGAGTGCAATCGATCTCGATATTGAATTTCATCGCGCAATCTCCTGCCCCGGCGCTGGTCTTGACGCTTGAGCCGCCTGCCCCGCACCGCTAGCTTCGCGCTTCGACCGACAATTATCAAGAGCCAGGAGAGCCGCGATGTCCGCGAACGACACCCCGACCAACATCACCATCCCCGCGCTCGACGGCGAAGGCGACATTCCGGCCTATGTCGCGCGCCCCGACGCCGACGGCGCGCGCGCGATCATCGTCATCCCCGAAATCTTTGGCGTCAACGCGGGAATCCGTCAGAAATGCGACGATTGGGCGGCGCTCGGCTATCTCGCCATCGCCCCCGATATTTTCTGGCGTTTTGCGCCGGGGATCGAGCTCAACCCCGATGTCGAAGCCGAGATGAACGAGGCGCTCGGATATTTCGGCCAGTTCGAACCCGACAAGGGGGTCAAGGACATCGAGGCGGCGATCCGCTGGCTGCGCGCGGCGGGCGCCGAGAAGATCGGTTGCGTCGGCTTCTGCCTCGGCGGGCGCCTCGCCTATATGGCCGCGGCGCGCACCGACATCGACGCCTCGGTCGGCTATTATGGCGTGATGATCGACACGATGCTCAACGAGAGTCATGCGATCTCGAACCCGCTGATGCTGCACGTCCCGACCGCCGACCATTTCGTCAGCGCCGAAGCCCAGGCAAAGATGCACGAAGCACTCGACCCGCATCCGAAGGTCACGCTCTACGATTATCAGGGGCTCGACCATGGCTTCGCGGCGACGAGCGGCGACCGCCGCGACGAGGCGGGGGCGCAGCTCGCCGACGGGCGCACGCGCGACTTTTTCGCAAAGCATCTCGCATGAGCGCCGGCTCCGCGGCCGATCGCGGCCTCGCCGCCTGGCACGCCTATATGACGGACGGCGGCGATCCGCAGGCCTTGCGCGACCTGCTCGCCGCCGACGCGGTCTTCCATTCGCCGGTGGTCCACACGCCGCAGGAGGGCCGCGACAAGGTCTTCGCCTATCTCCACGCCGCGAGCCACGTCCTTGGTGGCGAGAATTTCCGCTATCTGCGCGAGATCGTCGACGGCGATCAGGCGTGCCTCGAATTCGCGACCGAGCTCGAGGGCATTCAGATCAACGGCGTCGACATCATTCGCTGGGACCACAGCGGAAAAATAAACGATTTCAAGGTGATGGTCCGCCCGCTGAAAGCGATCAACAAGGTGTGGGAGAAGATGGCGGCGATGCTCGCGGCGCAGGCGGGCTGATCCCGCGCGATGCGCCGCTGGCTCGTCTTTCCGGTCCTCGCCCTGCTCGTCGCGCTCGCCGCCTGGTGGGCACTGGCGCGCTGGACGCTGCTGCTGTGGGTTCCGCTGCTGCTGCTCGCGATCTACGACGCGGTGCAGCGACGGCACACGCTTTGGCGCAACTATCCGCTCGTCGCGCGCATCCGCTGGCTGTTCGAGGCGTTGCGCCCCTTTCTCTATGCCTATATCGTCGAAAGCCCCCTCGACGGCCGCCCCTATGCCCGCAACGAGCGCGGGCTCGTCTATGCGCGCGCCAAGGGCCAGCTCGACGCGCACCCCTTCGGCACCGAACTCGACGTCTATTCGGACGAATATGAATGGATGAGCCACAGCATCGCGCCGGTCGAAAAGCACGACCGAACGCAGCGCGTACGCGTCGGCACCGCGCAATGCGCGCGCCCCTATGACGCGGCGCTGCTCAACATTTCGGCGATGAGCTTCGGTTCGCTCGGCGCGCGCGCGATCGAGGCGCTCAACCTCGGCGCCAAGGCGGGCGGCTTCTATCACGACACCGGCGAAGGCGGGTTCAGCCCCTATCACCGCGCGCACGGCGGCGACATCGTGTGGGAGATCGGCAGCGGCTATTTCGGATGCCGCGACGCAGACGGGCGCTTCGACCCCGATCGCTTTCGCGACACCGCGCAGGTGGATCAGGTCAAGATGGTCGAGATCAAGCTGAGCCAGGGCGCGAAACCCGGTCATGGCGGCGTGTTGCCGGGCGCGAAGGTCAGCGCCGAAATCGCCGCGACACGCGGAATTCCGGAGGGCAAGGATTGCATCTCGCCCGCTGCGCACTCGGCCTTTTCGACCCCGATCGAAATGCTCGAATGGGCGGCCAAGCTGCGCGACCTGTCAGGCGGCAAGCCGGTCGGGATCAAGCTCTGCGTCGGCCAGCCGCACGAAGTCTATGCCGTCATGAAGGCCATGCTCGAAACGGGAATCCGGCTCGACTATATCGTCGTCGACGGCGCCGAAGGCGGCACGGGTGCCGCGCCGGTCGAATTTTCGAACCGCGTCGGCATGCCGCTGCGCGAAGGGCTGATCTTCGTGCGCAACGCGCTCGTCGGCTGCGGCCTCAAGGAAGAGATTCGCCTCGCCGCGTCGGGAAAGGTCCATTCGGGCGCCGGGCTCGCGGTCAATTGCGCGCTCGGCGCCGACTGGTCGAACGCCGCGCGCGCCTTCATGTTCAGCCTCGGCTGCGTCCAGTCGCTGCGCTGCCACACCGACACCTGCCCGACCGGGGTCGCGACGCAGGATCCCGGCCGTCAACGCGGCCTCGTCGTCGCCGACAAGGCCGAGCGTGTCCGCCGCTTTCAGGCCGCGACCGTCTCGGCGCTGTGGGACATCGCCGGCGCGATGGGCTTGAAAACCCCGTGGGAGCTGCGCCCGCACCATCTGCACGAGCGGCAGAATTCGGCGCGCTCGGACTCGATCGACCGCATCTACAGCTTCTTTCCGCGCGGTGTTCTGCTCGACGATCCCGATTCGGTCTCGAGCGCGCGCTACTGGGCGATGGCGCGCGCCGACAGCTTCCGCGCCGCGGTCGAGGGCACGCCGGGCTGAATCCCGCTGGAGCGCATAATCATCTTTCATTGAAACCTATGGGCTCCCGCGAAGGCGGAAGCCGATCTCCCGGGGGTGCCATTTTGAACCGGCCGGAGATGGGTCCCCCGCCTTCGCGGAGACACACGAACCTCGGCAGGTGTTTCACCCAAAGTTGATCGCGCTCTAGATCAGGCTGAGTTCGGCGAGTTCGCGATAGAGATGCGGCGGCAGCTCGGCGATGCCGCTTTGGTCGTCGATACCCTTGGGCGCATCGGCGTCGTCCAGATAGCGCCAGCCCTGATGCGCACGCTTCGGCTGCGGGTGGACGCGCTCAAGCGCCGCGCGGCAGACGATGTCCACCCGCCCGTCGTCGCGATCGTCGAAGCGCAAGATTTCGACGCGCCCGACCAGAGTGTGACGAACGATGAAATGGAGCCTGCCGCCGATCAGTTCGTCGGCGCGCTTGGGACGGAACCGCGTGGGAAAACGCACCTCGCCCCGCTCGGCGCGCGACGCTATGCGCGCCGCGAGCGCCGGATAGTCGGGGCAGCCAACGGCGACGCGGGTCATATGAAGCTGGGGCATTCGACCAAGATGGGCTGCAACGGCCCTCGATCAAGCGGTTGCGGGAAGAAGGAAATAATCGCCCCGGCCTTGCGGCGCGACGGGTGTTCCGCAGAGCGGCAGGACGAGCGCCACAGCCATCTCGAACAAGCTGTCGTCGTCCTCGACAAAAAGCAGCGCTCCAGGAAGCGTAATCAGGGTGAAAACGATAGCGAGGAGGATGAGCGCGCGCCGCTGCACGGCACGACTGAAGGTCGGCGGCACTGCCGCGACATCGCGCAACAAGTCGCTGGCCTTGGCCCATTGCGACGCCGGAACCGTCAGCCGAAACCCGCCGATCGCGAGAATATTCAGCGTCGCGCCGGCATAATGCTCACCGCCGACATGAACCACTATTCCGGCGGAATCGAGCAGCGCCGCGATTGTCAGCGCCTCGCTGCGGCTTACCAGATTGGCGACTACAACCATCGCGTCGTCGGACATAGCCCGTGATGCGATAACCGGTATCCTTTGTCTAGCTAAGCAGTGTCCCCAGCCCGACGCTTGGATCGACCCAGCCTTCGTGGATCATTTTCACCGCGACGTACAGGATCACGGCGAGCCCGATATAGGCGATCCAGCGATAGCGTTCGATATATTTGGCGATGATATTCGCCGCGACGCCCATCAGCGCGACCGCGAAGATCAGGCCGACGATCAATATGCCGGGATGCGCGCGCGCCGCCCCCGCGACCGCGAGGACATTGTCGAGGCTCATGCTGACGTCGGCGACCGCGACCGCCCAGGCGGCGCCGGCGAAGCTCTTCGCGGGGCGCAGGCCCGAATGCTCGTCGCCGGCGATTTCGTCCGACCCCGCCGACTCGCCCGCGTGGCGCAGCTCGCGCCACATCCGCCACGCGACCCAGATCAGCAAGAGGCCACCGACGAAGATCAATCCGACGATCTGCATCAGCTGGGTGACGACGAGCGCAAAGGCGATGCGCAGCACGAGCGCCGCGAGGACGCCGATCAGGATCACCTTCTTGCGCTGATCGGCGGGAAGCCCCGCCGCCAGTGCGCCGACGACGATCGCATTGTCGCCCGCCAGCACGATGTCGATCATCAACACCTGCAGAAAGGCGGCGAACGCCGTGGGTTCGGTGATGTTCGAGAAATCGGCAACGATATGCGACCAGATCTCGCCGATTCCGGCCGGCCCCTGCGCCGCCGCGGCGGCCTGCGCCAACATGTCCAACATCAAAGCTCGTCTCCGAAATAGCTGACTTCGGGCACCGGATCATAAAAGGGGTGCAGCAGCGCGCGCCACTGGCGATAGCGCTCCGATTGCCGAAATCCGGTGCGATGGTCGTCGATCGACCGCCATCTTGCCAACAACAGATAGGGCGCTCCGGTTCCGACCGGGCGGCGGATTTCGATGCCGAGGAAGCCCGGCGACGCCGCGATCAGCGGCCGCGCTTCGGCGAAGGCGGCCTCGAAATCGGCTTCGCGTCCCGGCCGGACCGGCAGCAAGGCATGCTCGATCACGGCCATGCGCGCGGGCTATTGATTCATCGACTCGAAGAAATCCTCGTTGGTCTTCGAATCCTTGATCTTGTCGAGCAGGAACTCCATCGCATCGACGGTGCCCATCTGCATGAGGATGCGGCGCAGCACCCACATTTTCGACAGCTTGTCCTTTTCGACGAGCAATTCCTCCTTACGGGTGCCCGACTTGCCGACGTCGAGCGCGGGGAAGATGCGCTTGTCGGCGACCTTGCGGTCGAGCACGATTTCGCTGTTACCCGTGCCCTTGAATTCCTCGAAGATCACCTCGTCCATGCGGCTGCCGGTGTCGATCAGCGCGGTGGCGATGATCGACAGCGATCCGCCTTCCTCGATGTTGCGCGCGGCACCGAAGAAGCGCTTGGGGCGCTGCAGCGCATTGGCGTCGACACCGCCGGTCAGCACCTTGCCCGAACTCGGAACGACGGTGTTGTAAGCCCGGCCGAGGCGCGTGATCGAATCGAGCAGGATCACGACATCCTTCTTGTGCTCGACAAGGCGCTTTGCCTTTTCGATCACCATTTCAGCGACCTGCACGTGGCGCGTTGCGGGCTCGTCGAAGGTCGAGGAGACGACCTCGCCGTTGACGCTGCGCTGCATGTCGGTGACTTCCTCGGGGCGCTCGTCGATCAACAGGACGATCAGATAGACCTCGGGATGATTGTCGGTGATCGCTTTGGCGATATTCTGCAGCAGCACGGTCTTGCCGGTGCGCGGCGGCGCGACGATCAACGCGCGCTGGCCCTTGCCCTGCGGGCTGACAAGGTCGATCACCCGCGCCGACTTGTCCTTGACCGTCGGGTCGAGCGCGTCGAGCGACAGCTTCTGGTTCGGATAGAGCGGGGTGAGATTGTCGAAATTGACGCGGTGGCGGACGACCTCGGGGTCGTCGAAATTGACGCTTATCAGCTTGGTGAGTGCGAAATAGCGCTCGCCGTCCTTGGGCGCGCGAATCTCGCCCTCTACGGTGTCGCCGGTGCGCAGGCCATATTTGCGAACCTGGTTGGGCGAGACATAGATGTCGTCGGGACCGGCGAGATAATTCGCCTCGGGGCTGCGCAGGAAGCCGAAGCTGTCGGGCAGCACCTCGATTGTTCCCGATCCGATGATTTCTTCACCCTCTTCGGCGAGTTCCTTGAGGATCGAGAACATCAGATCCTGCTTGCGCAGCGTCGAGGCGCCTTCGACGCCCAGCTCCTCGGCCATCTCGACGAGTTGCGAGGGCGATTTGGTCTTGAGTTCTTTGAGATGCATGGATGGAGTCCGGATACAGAAAATATAGGGAAAATTCGTTCGATTCAGGGCACCGGCCGGTGCCTGTCCGGCCGGGGGACGGCCGCTTCGATTGCCTCGGCGCATGGGATCGCGCCGCCCGCGTGGAACGGGGTTGATCGGCCCCTATAACCCGCGCGAAGCCAAGTCAATCGGGGCTGCGACGGAGGGTGTTCGCGTTCAGGGCCGGACGACGACGAGGATCACGATGATCGCCGCGACGATGCCGGGAACCTCGTTGAGCAGGCGCAGTTGCTTTTCGCTGAGGCGCCGCTCACCCTTCGCGAGCTTCTTCGCATAGCCGATCATCCAGCCATGATAGGCCGAGAGCAGCAGCACGAAGAACAGCTTGGCGTGCAGCCAGCCCTCGCGCCAGTAATCGCCGTTGAACGCCAGCATCAGCCCGAGCACCCAGACGAGGATGATCGAGGGATTGAGGATGATCCGGCGCAGCCGGTCCTCGCGCTCGATCCACTTTTTGTCTTCGTCCGACCCGACCGGGCATTGCTGATGATAGACGAAGAAGCGCGGCATCATGAACAGGCCGGCGATGAAGAAGATGACGAAAATTATATGCGCCGCTTTGACCCACAGCATCGTCGCCCCCAAAAAGCCGGTCCAATCCATTTCTTCTGCCTGTCTGCTGCCTATCCGCCGCGGACGCGCCGGACCAGATGTTCGACATGGGCTACGGCCGTGTCGGGCACGATGCCATGGCCGAGATTGAAGATATGGGGCCGCGCGGCGAAAGCTGCAAGGATACGATCGATCGCCGCGTCGAGCGCCGCGCCCCCAGCGACGAGCGCGAGCGGGTCGAGATTGCCCTGCACGGGTAGGTTTTCGGGGAGCGCCGCGTCGGCCCAGGCGGGATCGACCGTCTCGTCGAGCCCGATCGCGTCGACCCCGGTTTCGCGCGCATAGGCGGCGACCTTGCCCCCCGCACCCTTCGGAAAGCCGATGATCGGCGTGTCGGGGTGCAGCGCCCGCAGCCGCCGGACGATCTCGGCGTTGGGTGCGATCACCCAGCGCTCGAACTGCGCCGGGCTCAGGCTGCCGGCCCAGCTGTCGAACAGCTGCACCGCCTCGACGCCATTTTCGATCTGGCTCGACAGGTAGGTTACCGTGACATCGGTGATCGCATCCATGATCGCCCCGAAGGCCGCGGGATCGCCGAACGCCAGGCGCCGCGCCGCCGCCTGATCCTTCGACCCCTGTCCCGCCACCATATAGGTCGCGACGGTCCACGGACTGCCAGCGAAGCCGAGAAAGGTCGTCGCGCCCGGCAAGGCCGAGGCGACGCGCGCGACGGTCGCATAGACCGGATCGAGCCTCTGCGGCGCCGCCGTGAGCGCCGCGAGCGCATGGTCGACGAGCGGGGGTGCAAGCCGCGGTCCTTCGCCCGCCTCGAACCACAATTCCTGCCCCAGCGCGTGCGGGACGACGAGGATGTCCGAAAACAGGATCGCGCCGTCGAAACCGAAACGACGGATCGGCTGCAAGGTCACTTCGGCGGCGGCTTCGGGATCGTAACACAGCTCGAGAAACCCGCCCTTGGTTTCACGAAGTGCGCGATATTCGGGAAGATAGCGCCCGGCCTGGCGCATCAGCCACAATGCGGGCCGTTCCTGCCGCACCCCGCGCAACGTTGCCAGCAGGTGTTTCGGTGACCCGGTCACGCGGCCCCTCTTTCTTCCATCATAAAATATATAAGAATGATTGTGGTGGTTTGTTGGCGGTCGAATAAGCGGGCTTTAGGCGCGGACTCCGATTTTGCCAACAGCTTGACTCCGCCGTGTCCCATGGGCGGCAGAGAGTCGCACCGCTTCTTCGCCTTCTTCACAGCCTGTGGATAAATCTCGCTCGCTGTGGACAATTGAGAGAGCGGAATCGACAGCGCCGGGGATGAAATCGCCCTCCCCTTTTGCTCCCCGGCTTTTGCCGAAACTTATCCACAGGGGGTGATTCCGCTTCGCCGCTTGCCATTTTTGCCGGCGCGACGCCATGGTGCGGCGATGAGCCGGCTGCACCTGCACCTTATATCCGATTCCACGGGCGAAACGCTCGAAAATATCGCCAAGGCGGCGATCGCCCAGTTCGACGATGTCGAGGTGGTTCGCCATTTCTGGCCGATGGTGCGTTCGGAATCGCATCTCGATCGGATCATGGCCGAAGTGCAGGCGAGCCCGGGCATGATCCTCTTCACGCTCGTCAGCGGCGATTTGCGCGTCAGTCTCGAGCGGCGTGCGGGCGCCCTCAACCTGCCCACCGTCGCGGCGCTCGATGCGGTCACCGATGCGCTGTCGCGGATGCTCGGTCAGGAGGCAAAGGCGCGTCCCGGGCGCCAGCACGCGCTCGACGCCGCCTATTTCGCGCGCGTCGACGCGATCCAGTTCACCGTCGCGCACGACGATGGCATCGGCTGGGACAATTGGGAACAGGCCGACATCGTCCTCGCGGGCGTATCGCGCACCTCGAAGACGCCGACGAGCATCTATCTCGCCAACCGCGGCTACAAGACTGCGAATATCCCGATCGTTCCCGAATCGCCGCCGCCCGACGCGCTCTACCGCCTGAAGCGTCCGCTCGTCGTCGGCCTCACGACGAGCATCGACCGGCTGGTGCAGGTGCGGCGCAACCGCCTGCTCTCGCTCAATCAGGCGCCCGAGACCGCCTATGTCGACGAAGAGCGGGTGAAGGCGGAGATCGGCTTCGCGCGCCGCATCTTTGCCGACAATGGCTGGCCGGTGATCGACGTGACGCGCCGCTCGATCGAGGAAACCGCCGCGGCGGTGATCAAGCTGGTCGAAGATCGCGACGCCCCATGACCTGGCTCGTCCTCGCTTCGCAGAGCAGCGGGCGCGCGGCGATGCTGCGCGCCGCCGGTCTCGATTTCGAAACCACCGCCGCGCATGTCGACGAGGAGGCGCTGACCGCCGCGCTGCGCGCCGAGGGACAGACGGCGCGCAACATCGCCGATGCGCTGGCCGAGGCCAAGGCGATCAAGATTTCGTCGCGGCTTCCCGGGCTCACGGTGCTCGGCGCCGATTCGACGCTCGCGCTCGACGATGGAGCGATGCTCGCCAAGCCGGCGAGCCCCGACGAGGCGGCGAGCCATTTGCGCCGCATGGCGGGGACGCGCCACCGGCTGTTCAGCGCCGCGGTCGCTGCGCAGGGCGGCGCTCCGGTCTGGCGCGCGGTCGGCGAGGCAAAGCTGTGGATGCGCCCCTTGTCGGATGCCTTCATCGCCGACTATGTCGCGCGCCACTGGGACAGCATCCGCTGGACCGTCGGCTGCTATGAAATCGAAGGAGCGGGCGTGCAATTGTTCGACCGGGTCGAAGGCGACCCCTGGACCATCGTCGGCATGCCGATGCTGCCGCTCCTCGCCTGGCTGCGCGCGACCGGGCTGGCGCCGGCATGAGCGGGGTTCCTTATGCAGAAGTGATCGGCGATCCGATCGCCCAGTCGAAATCGCCGCTGATTCACGGGTTCTGGCTCGACGCGCTCGGTCTGGCGGGCCGCTACGGCCGCCGCCACGTCACGCCCGAGGGCTTGGCCGCCTATATTGACGACCGCCGCGGCGATCCCGACTGGCGCGGCTGCAACGTCACCATGCCCCACAAGGCGGCGGTGATGGATCTCGTCGAAGACCCCGGCGATGTGCGCGGTACGATCGGCGCGATGAACACCGTGGTGCGCCAGCCCGACGGGACGCTGATCGGCACCAACACCGACGCCGCGGGCTTTTATGCGCCGCTCGCCGAACTCGACCTCGAAGGCGCTCCGGTCGTGGTCGTCGGGGCAGGCGGCGCGGCGCGTGCCGTGCTGTTCGCGCTCGCGCGCGCGAAGGTCGGGTCGGTCACGATCCTCAACCGCTCGCCCTTGAAGGCGATGGGGCTGCTCGCGACTTTCGGGCTTAAGGGCGAGGTGCTCGCGCCTGACGCGCCGCTGCCACCCGCCGCGCTGCTCGTCAATGCGAGCAGCCTTGGCATGAGCGGTCAGCCGCCGCTCGACCTCGACCTCGCGCCGCTGCCCGATGATGCGATCGTCTATGACCTCGTCTATTCGCCGCTCCAAACGGGCCTGCTCGCCGCGGCCGGGGCGCGCGGACTCGACACCGTCGACGGGCTCGACATGCTGATCGGGCAGGCGGCGCTCGCCTTCGAGCTGTTTTTCGGCGCGTCGCCGCCCGAGGGCCGCGACGACGAGCTTCGCGCGCTGCTCACCGCATGACGCATTATAAGCGCCCCGCCTCGCGGCTTCGCCGCCCCTTCATCCTCGGCCTGACGGGGTCGATCGGCATGGGCAAGTCGGCTGCGGCGCAGATGTTCGAGCGCGAAGGCGTGCCGGTGTTCGACGCCGATGCCGAAGTCCACCGGCTGCAAGGCCCCGGGGGGGCGCTCGTGGGTCCGATCGAGCAGCGCTTTCCCGGCACGACGGGCCCCGGGGGCGTCGATCGCCAGAAACTCGGCGCGAGCGTCCTCGGCGATAAATATGAGCTCGCCGCGCTCGAAAGGATCGTTCATCCGGCGGTCGCTCGCGCGCAGCAGCGCTTTCTTGCGCGCAATCGCGCGCGGGCGCTCGTCGTGCTCGACATTCCGCTCTTGTTCGAAAAGGGCGGCTGGCACCGGGTCGGGGCGATCGCGGTTGTCTCCGCGCCGCCGTGGATCCAGCGCAAGCGGGTGCTGCGCCGGCCAGGGATGACGCACGCCAAGTTCAAGACGATCCGCGCGCTTCAGGTGCCCGATCGCGTCAAGCGCGCGCGGGCCGATTTCGTCATCGAAACCGGCCGCCCGAAAACCGAGACGCATCGCCAGATTCGTGCCATCGCCTCTTGTTTCCGCGCCCAATAGGGTTCAGATTGATCCTTCGATGCGAGAGATAATTTTCGATACCGAAACCACGGGCCTCGATCCCCGCAACGGGGACCGCCTCGTTGAAATCGGATGCATCGAGCTGGTCGACCGCCGTGAGACCGGCCGCAATTTCCACGCCTATTTCAACCCCGAGCGCGACATGCCGATGGAGGCCGAGGCGGTGCACGGGCTGTCGATGCAGTTCCTGTCCGACAAGCCGCTGTTTGCCAGCCGCGTCGACGAGCTGCTCGAATTTCTGGGCGATGCGCCGATGGTCGCGCACAATGCCGCCTTCGACTTCGGCTTCGTCAACGCCGAGCTGGCGCGCGCCGGGCGGCCCGCGCTCGACATGAGCCGCATGTGCTGCACCGTCCAGATGGCGCGCAAGCTGCATCCGGGCGCCAAGCACAGCCTCGACGCGCTCTGCACCCGCTACGGCATCGACCGCAGCCACCGCGTCAAGCACGGCGCACTGCTCGACGCCGAACTGCTCGCGCATCTCTATATCGAAATGACGGGCGGCCGGCAGATCGGGCTCGGCCTCGCCGCCGAAGCCGCGCCGGCGGCGAGGCCCGTCGCCGTGTCGACGGTGGGCGTCGTTTCGCCCCGACCCTATCGCGAACCGCGCCCGCACACCGCAACCGCGGCCGAGCTGGCGCGTCATGCCGAATTCGTGGCCACGCTGAATCAGCCCCTGTGGCACGATAGTCCGTGACGGTCGGCAGTCGCCGCCGTCGCTGAGGCCTTGAAGGAGAAGACAAATGGAAATCCGCGTCTCTGGGCACCAGATCGAAACCGGCGAAGCGCTGCAGGCGCATGTGTCGGACCGGATGAACGCGATTGCCGACAAATATTTCTCGCGCGCGATCGGGGCACACGCCACCTTCGGAAAAGGGCCGCACGACAGTTTCCAGTGCGACATCGTCGCGCATGTGATGCAGGGACTCGTGCTCAAGGGGCACGGTCAGGCACAGGACGCTCATGTCGCCTTCGAAGGCGCCGCCGAGCGCATCGAAAAGCAGCTCCGACGCTATATGCGACGGTTGAAGGACCATAACAACGGCGCCCAGCCCTCGCCCACCCTCGACGAGATTCAGGACAATGCGAGCTATGTCGTCTTCGACGGCGGCGGCGACGAGGACGATGCGGGAGACGCGCCCGCGGTGATCGCCGAAACGCGCGTCGATATTCCGACCAGCAGCGTGTCCGATGCGGTGATGATGCTCGACCTGCGCGACACCAATGCGCTGCTCTTCGTGAACAGCAAGACGGGCTCGCACAACATGGTCTATCGCCGCCGCGACGGAACGATCGGCTGGGTCGAGCCGCAATAGGGGCTGGATTTTTTTCGCCATCCGGCCTAAGGGCCGCGCCCAACGATGCCCGAACCGGCGGTGGCGAAACCTGCCACATTGATTCCAGACCGTTCGCCCAGAGCCCGCACCGGGAGGCGGGCGCCGCTGTTTTGACAGAATTTGACCTGATCGATGAACCTATCTTCCCTCCTCTATCCCGCGACGGTGCGCGCGCATGTGCCGATCGATTCGAAAAAGGCGCTATTCCCGTTCGTCGGCGATCTTGCCGCGCGCTCGCTCGGCCTCGATTCGGGCGAAGTGGCCGAGGCGCTGCTCGAGCGCGAGCGGCTCGGCTCGACCGGATTCGGGCGGGGCATCGCGCTGCCCCACGCGAAGCTGCCCGACCTCGGCGGCGTGCGCGGTCTGTTTCTCCAGCTCGCGCGGCCGATCGATTTCCAGGCGGTCGACGGGCTTCCGGTCGATCTCCTCTTCGTGCTGCTCTCGCCGCTCGATGCCGGCGCCGACCATCTGAAGGCGCTCGCCGGCGTGTCGCGCATGCTCCGCAACGAAAGCGTCGCCGACCGGCTGCGCGGCGCCAAGAACGACGAGGCGCTCTATGCGCTGCTCGTCGACAGCGAAGCGCGTGACGCGGCTTGACGCCGCGCATCGCTGCCTATTGCCATGGCGCGGCTGACCAGCCGTTTCCTCGTCGATCTGCTGATTCGCCGCACCGAGGCGGCGGGCGGCTTTGCGGCCGTCATCGCCGCGGGCGACGATCAGGCGGGCACCATCCTTATCCAATGTCGCGATCGTGCCAGCATGGGACAGCTGCTCGAACGACGTTTTGCCCCCGACGGACGCTATGTCTGGGAGGCCGTCGATCCCCAAAATGACGGCGATTCGGAGGCGCGCGCGGCCTATGTCAGGCGGCGGCGCCGGGCCGATCCCGACCTCTGGATCGTCGAGGTGGACATCGCGAACGCGCCACAACTCGTCGCCGAGTGGGCAGTATTGGCTTGACATTGATGCGGCGCACAATAAGTGGCCCCGCAGTTTGCAAACGCGCAGGTCGTTCCGCGGGTTCCCCTCGATGACGGGATCTTCCGACAAACGGAACGGACACGCAGTCGGATGATGACCGCAGGCGACACAGGGCCATAGCCCCCCGCCTGTCATTGAGGTTCCGGTTCATCAGCCGCCCTTTCGATGGACACTATGAGTCGCATTTTGAACGCTGCCAGTGCGGCCGCCGTGGCCCTGACCGTGGCGCCCATGCTGTTTCTGGCCGAACCCGGCTTCGCCACCGGACTTGGCGCCGACGCCAATATTCCCGCGATCACCCTCCCGAGCGCCGAGGCGCCGGTCGTGGCGGAAACCGCCGATCTGTCGACCGATGTCGCTCCGGTCGACCCCGATGCTCCCCTTACCGACGACCCCGAAACTCCGGTCGCGCCCGCCGAACCGGCGGACGTTCCAGCCGTGACGCTCGGGGCACTCGTCGATGCGACCCCGCGCCCCGCCGAGGTCGATCCCGAGCTGCGCTGCCTCGCCGGCGCGGTCTATTTCGAATCGCGCGGCGAATCGCTCGCCGGCCAGCTCGCGGTCGCGCATGTGATCATCAATCGCGCCGAATCGGGCCGCTTCCCCGACAGCTATTGCGGCGTCGTGCACCAGCGCCGCCAGTTCAGCTTCCTGCGCGGCGGCAAAATGCCGCGCATTCGCGAATCGAGCGCGCAATGGACGCGCGCGCTCGCGATCGCGCAGATCGCCCGCGACGGCAGCTGGAAGAACAAGGCGCCGGGCGCGCTCTTCTTCCATGCGCGCTATGTGCGCCCGGCATGGCGCAAGACGCGCGTCGCGCAGATCGACAATCATATCTTCTATCGCTGACCCGCAATAACGGCTTTCGGGCCGTTCATTGCCAAGCCAGCTTCGAGGGCGCATCATGTTCGCATGATGCGCCATCTTCCCGCCGTTCTGCTCGGCACCGCCGCGCTTGCGCTCGCCGCCTGCGCCACCCCCGTTCCCCCGGTCGAGGTCACGCGCTTTCACAGCGAAGCGGCCGCTGGCTGGGCGCCGGGGACGCGCTATGTCGTGGACGAGGTGCCGCTCGCCGACACGACGGGGATGACCAGCGGCATCCAGCCCTCGCTCGAATGGGAGAGCTATCGCACAGCGGTCGAACGTCAGCTTGGCCTCCAAGGCCTTGTTCCCGCCGAGGGCGCGGCGACGTCCACCGCGCCGCTCAAGGTGCGGATCGGTTTCGAACGCGCGGATCGCGGCGTGGCGGCGAAGCGTTCGCCGGTCTCGGTCGGCGTAGGCGGTTCGACGGGCAGCTATGGCTCGGGGGTCGGCCTCGGCGTCGGGATCAATCTCGGCGGCGGACCGCGCGAAATGGACAATCTGCGGCTGAGTGTGCGGATCGACGATGCGGCGACCGGTCAGGCCTTGTGGGAAGGCCGCGCGCTCGCCGCGATTCCGGTGAAGGCACCCGCCGCGCAGCCGTCGCTCGCGGCGGCGAAATTGTCCGAAGCCCTATTCAAGGACTTTCCCGGCGAATCGGGACGCACTATCACCGTCCCATGACCATCAGCATCAACGCCGCCTTCGACAGCGGCAACATCGTCGTCGAATCGCTCGCGGGCACCTCCGCCCGTCTCTCGATCCGCAAGGACCGCGAATCGGACTTCTATCAATGGTTCCATTTCCGCGTCGCCTGCGCCGCGGGCGACGCGCTCGAACTCGCGATCGAAGGGCTGGCGAATTCGGCCTATCCCGACGGCTGGCCCGGCTATGCCGCCTGCGCGAGCTACGACCGCGAAGAGTGGTTCCGGCTCGACACCAGCTATGATGCCGGCAGGCTGACGATCCGTCACACCGCCGAAGCGCCGATCGTGTGGATCGCCTATTTCGCGCCCTATTCGATGGAGCGGCATCATGACCTGATCGCGTCGGTCGCCGAATGCGAAGGCGTCACCTATCGCTGCCTCGGCACCAGCCTTGAGGGCCAGCCGATCGACTGCCTCGAAATGGGCACCGGCGACACGCAGGTCTGGCTCTATGCGCGCCAGCATCCGGGCGAAAGCATGGCCGAATGGTGGATGGAGGGGGCGCTCGAAAAGCTCACCGACCCCGCCGATCCGCACGCGCGTTCGCTGCGGCAGAAATGCCGCTTCCATATCGTTCCCAACATGAATCCCGACGGCTCGCGCCGCGGCCATCTGCGCACCAACTATGCCGGCGTGAACCTGAACCGCGAATGGCACGAACCGACCGCCGAGCGCAGCCCCGAAGTGCTGTGCGTGCGCGGTGCGATGGACGAAAGCGGCGTCGACTGGGCGATGGACGTCCACGGCGACGAGGCGATCCCGGCGGTTTTCCTCGCCGGCTTCGAAGGCATCCCCTCGCTCAAGGACGAGCAGATGGCGGTGTTCCTCGCCTTCCAGAAAGCACTCGCCGCGAACACGCCCGATTTCCAGACCGAACTCGGCTATGAAAGCTCGCCGCCCGGCAAGGCGAATCTTTCGATGTCGACGACGCAACTCGCCGAGCGTTTCGGCGCGGTGTCGATGACGATCGAAATGCCGTTCAAGGACAATCGCGACCTGCCCGACCCGGCGCGCGGCTGGTCGCCCGACCGCTGCAAGCTGCTCGCCCACGCATGCCTCGCGACGCTGGATCAGATGCTGTGAGTCCGAAAGCGGACGACGCGTGGCGGATCGTCGAGGACGATCTGTCGGGCGCGCCGATCCGCGCGCTGCTCGAACGGCATTTCGCGGCGATGCTGGCGAACTCGCCGGCCGGAAGCTGCCATTTCCTTGATTTCGAGGGGCTCAAGGGGCCGGACGTCACCTTCTGGTCGATTCATCGCGGCGGCGATCTCGCGGGTTGCGGGGCGCTCAAGATGCTGGACGCGCACCACGGCGAGATCAAGTCGATGCGCACCGCCGAGGCCTTTTTGCGCCAGGGCGTCGCGGCGCGCATGCTCGCGCATGTCATGGCCGAAGCAAAGGCGCGCGGCGCCGGGCGGCTGAGCCTCGAAAGCGGATCGGGCGCGGCGTTCGAGCCCGCGCACGCGCTCTATCGCCGCTATGGGTTCGAAGAATGCGAACCTTTTGCCGACTATAAATCCGATCCGTTCAGCCGCTTCATGACGCGGACGCTTTAGAAAAGATTTCGCACGTTCCGACCGGCGCGTGAGCCGCCACGAAAACGGGGTCCAGAAGGGACTCCGGACCCCGTCTTTCGCTCCATCACCTGCCCATGCGGCGGCGATCAGGCCGCCTGCTTGCTGTCGTCGACCAGCGTGGGCTTGCCGCCGCCGATCGCGATTTTGTGCGGCTTCATCGCGTCGGGCACTTCGCGCACCAGATCAATGGTGAGCAGCCCGTCGGCAAGGTCGGCCTTGTCGACGCGGACGAAGTCGGCGAGCTGGAAGCGGCGCTCGAAAGCGCGCGTCGCGATGCCGCTATAGAGCAGCTGACGCTCCTCGCCTTCCTTCGCGGGCGCCTTGCGGCCGCTGACCGTCAGCATATTCTGCTGGGCGGTGATATCGATCTCGTCATTCCTGAAGCCGGCGACCGCTACGGTGATACGGAAATGGTCGTCGGCGATCTTTTCGATGTCGAAGGGCGGGTAATTATCCGCCGCGCCGCTGTTTTCGAGGAAATCGAACAAACGGTCGAAACCGACCGTCGAGCGGCGATAGGGGGTCCAGTCAAAGCTGTTACGCATGATAGATTCCTTCCTTGTCAAAAGCGAAGTCATGGGGCGGCGGCGAGTGCCGCGGCCTCGTCCGGTCCCGTTTCGGCGACCGGACACGATTAAAATGGTAACAGGCGAAACCGTTTCAAGAGGCCCGGTGGCCCTCCCCGTCCGCCCGCGCTATGGGGCGGCGAATCGCGCGTTCGGGCGCGCCCTTTCAGGAAGGAAGACCATGCCGCAGCTCATCCTCATCCGTCACGGCCAGTCGCAATGGAATCTGGAAAACCGCTTCACCGGCTGGTGGGACGTCGACGTCACCGAAAAGGGCGCGGCCGAGGCGTGGGCGGCGGGCGAATTGATGAAGGAAAAGGGGATCGCGCCCGACACCAGCTTCACGTCGGTGCAGACGCGCGCGATCAAGACGCTCAACCTCGCGCTCGAGGCGATGGGGCGGCTGTGGCTTCCGGTCACCAAGGACTGGCGGCTCAACGAGCGTCACTATGGCGGGCTCACGGGACTCGACAAGGCCGAGACGGCGGCGAAACATGGCGACGAACAGGTCAAGATCTGGCGGCGCAGCTTCGACACCCCGCCGCCGCCGCTCGAGGCGGGCTCGCCCTACGATCTGTCGGGCGATCCGCGCTACGCCGGCATCGACATTCCCGCGACCGAAAGCCTGAAAGACACGATCGCGCGTGTGCTTCCCTATTACGAAGGCGCGATCGCGCCCGAACTCAAGGCCGGAAAGACGGTGCTGATCTCGGCGCACGGCAACAGCCTGCGCGCGCTCGTCAAGCATCTGTCGGGCATTTCGGACGCCGACATCACCGGCCTCGAAATCCCGACCGGCCAGCCGATCATCTATGACCTCGCCGACGACCTGAGCGCGCGCGAGCGTTATTATCTGAGCGAGCGGTAAATCCAGTCGGGCGGAATAATAGGTTTCACGCGAAGCCGCGAAGGCGCGAAGAAGAAGGATGTTCGGGGCCGACAGGCCCCTTCCCTATCAAAATTGCCGCAACCCTGCCGTGGAAATGGAAAGCCGCTTCGCGGATCGGCGCAATCTCTTCGCGCCTTCGCGGCTTCGCGTGAAACCAAAAAGACGCAGTGCTCGCCCTCAATCGCGCAGCAGTTCGTTGATTCCCGTCTTAGCGCGCGTCTGCGCGTCGACGCGCTTGACGATCACCGCGCAATAGAGCGACGGTCCCGGCGTTCCGTCGGGCAGCGGCTTGCCGGGCAGCGAGCCGGGAACGACCACCGCATAGGCCGGGACTTCGCCGACGAAGACCTCGCCGGTCGCACGGTCGACGATCTTGGTCGACGCGCCCAGATACACGCCCATCGACAGCACCGCGCCTTCGCGCACGATCACGCCCTCGGCCACCTCGGCGCGCGCGCCGATGAAGGCGCCGTCCTCGATCACGACGGGGCCGGCCTGCAGCGGTTCGAGCACCCCGCCGATTCCGGCGCCGCCCGACAGGTGGACGTTCGCGCCGATCTGCGCGCAGCTACCCACGGTGGCCCAGGCGTCGACCATCGAGCCTTCGCCGACCCAGGCGCCGATATTGACGAAGCTCGGCATCAGCACCGCGCCCTTGCTGATATAGGCGCCGCGGCGGACGATCGATCCGGGCACGGCGCGAAAGCCTGCCTCGCGGAAACGGTTCGCGCCCCAGCCGGCGAACTTCGACGGCACCTTGTCCCACCAGGTCGCGCCGCCGGCGCCGCCCTCGATAATCGCCATGTCATTGAGACGAAACGACAGCAGAACCGCCTTCTTGAGCCACTGGTTGACCTGCCAGTTGCCCGACGCGTCGCGCTGCGCGACGCGGAAGCTGCCGTCGTCGAGCCCGGCGATCGCCGTCTCCACCGCCTCGCGCACCGTGCCCTGCGTCCCCAGCCCCAGCGCGTCGCGGGCGTCCCATGCGGCTTCGATGGTGGCTTGCAGGTCGGTGCTCATGAAATTCCCCAGGGTTGCGACAAAGAATCGAGCCAGTCGCCGATGTCGTTCACATGGAAATCGACATGGTCCGGCAGGTGGTCGCGATGGCCGCTTTCGCTGCCATTGTCCAGCCACACGGTCGTCATCCCCAGCGCCTTCGCCGGGGTCAGGTTGCGCGCCATATCCTCGACGAACAGGCTCCGCGCCGGATCGACCCCCAGATGGCCGACCATGCTGTGATAGGCCGCCGCCTCGGGCTTGGGCGTATAGGCGGTGATGCGGATGTCGCAGATGCCGTCGAACAGGTCGGCGATCCCGCGCGCATCGAGGACGCGGCCGGCATAATCGGCGTCGGCGTTGGTGAAGATCAGCCGCCGGCCGGGCAGGCGTTCGAGGCCGGCGCGCAGCCGCGCGTCGGGGGCCAGCCGGTCGAGCGCGATGTCGTGGACGTCGCGCAGGAAATCCTCGGGATCGACGCCGTGGTGGCGCATCAGCCCGGCCATCGTCGTGCCATGATCGTGGAAATAGAGCTTCTGGATGCGCCGCGCTTCGGCGGCGTCGACGTTCAGCAGCCGCATGATGAAGGCGCCCATGCGTTCGTCGATCAGGTCGAACAGCTTCGCCGAAGGGTGATAGAGCGTGTTGTCGAGATCGAAGATCCAGCTGTCGATATGGTCGATGCGCGGGGCCATGCGCGGCGCTTAGGGATTCGGGACGTCGGGGGCAAGCGCCGCGCGCAGCCGCATCCACTGCACCCGCTTCGCCTCATATCCGATCGTATTCGCCGCGCTGCTCGAGGGAAGGTCGATGAGCGCTATGCCTCCGGCATCCGGCAATTGCCGCCGCCCGATCGCCGCCGCCTTGCCGCCGTTAAAGGCGATCATGCGGAGGCCGGGCAGGCTTGCGACGAGCTCGGCAAGGTCATGCGCCTCGGCCTCGCGGATGTCGCCGTCGCTGCTTGTGCGCCGCGCCGCGCTGCGGATCACGTCCCACAGGCCGACGCGCGCCTCGGCGAGCGCCGCGAGCCGGCTCTCATAATCGAGCATGGCGAGCGGCCGGTCGATCACCGCGCCGACGAGGCGCCAGAACTGGTTCGTCGGATGCGCATAATAGCGGCGCTCCGCGAGCGAGCGAGCCCCCGGCAGGCTGCCGAGAATCAGCAGCCGCGCGTCGGCGGCGAGGTGCGGGGCGAAACTGGCGTGGCGGACGGCGGACATCGGCCTCTCGCTATCCGCCGGAATTCCGGCCCGCAACCTGCTTATCGCTTGACCCAAAGCGGAATCGGAGCTAGGGGCGCCCCCGTTCGAAAGCGGCGGACTTCTGCCGGTTCGGATCACAACAGCGCTTGAACATTGCTGGCGCGGATGGAGCCTCCGGAAGATCAGGACGATCTGCCGGGGTCTTTTGCTGTTACAAGGTCGGCCGTTTTCGCCCTTTGCGGGGTGTCTTCGGCCGGAGCTTCATCCACCGCGGTAGAGTAACCGTTCGCTCCGATGGGCGGACATTTGAAGGTGAAGCATTCATGCCCACGATCAACCAGCTGGTCCGCAAGGGCCGGACGCCGCAAAAAGCGAAGTCCAAGGTCCCGGCGATGGAAGCAAACCCGCAGAAGCGCGGCGTTTGCACCCGTGTCTATACGACGACCCCGAAAAAGCCGAACTCGGCGCTCCGCAAGGTGGCGAAGGTCCGTCTGACCAACGCCCGCGAAGTCATTTCCTACATCCCCGGCGAAGGCCACAACCTGCAGGAACACAGCGTCGTGCTGATCCGCGGCGGCCGTGTGCGCGACCTTCCCGGCGTGCGTTACCACGTCCTGCGCGGCGTGCTCGACACCCAGGGTGTGAAGGACCGCAAGCAGAGCCGTTCGAAGTACGGCGCGAAGCGGCCCAAATAAGGCTCCGCTTTTTCGGCTATTTGATCATCCCGCGAGGCGCATCGCCCGGGATGCTGTTGTAAAGGAATATCCCATGGCTCGTCGTCGTCGTCCCGAACGCCGCGAAATCCTGCCCGATCCCCGTTTTGGGGATGTCGTGCTATCCAAGTTCATGAACAGCGTCATGCTCGACGGCAAGAAGTCCGTCGCCGAAAGCATCGTCTATGGCGCCCTCGAAGCGGTTGAAGCCCGCGCGAAGAAGGAGCCGATCGGCGTCTTCCACGAAGCGCTCGCGAATATCCGCCCGAGCATCGAAGTTCGCAGCCGCCGCGTCGGCGGTGCGACCTATCAGGTTCCCGTCGAAGTCCGCCCGGACCGTGCGCAGGCGCTCGCGATCCGCTGGCTGATCACCGCCGCGCGCAACCGCAGCGAGACGACGATGGCCGCGCGCCTGTCGGGCGAGCTGCTCGATGCGTCGAACAACCGCGGCAACGCCGTGAAGAAGCGCGAAGACACGCACCGCATGGCGGAAGCGAACCGCGCCTTCTCGCACTACCGCTGGTAACCCGGCGGACGCCCCGGCGTCTCGCAATCGCAACAAATCTTCCTATATCGGGGGCGGCCCTTCTGGCCTCCCCCAAAACCCAAGGAAAAGATCATGGCACGCAGCCATCCGCTCGAACGCTATCGCAATTTCGGTATCATGGCGCACATCGACGCCGGCAAGACCACCACGACCGAGCGCATCCTCTATTACACCGGCAAGTCCTACAAGATCGGCGAAGTCCATGACGGCGCCGCGACGATGGATTGGATGGAGCAGGAGCAGGAGCGCGGGATCACCATCACCTCTGCGGCGACCACCTGCTTGTGGAAGGCCGAAGAGGGCCAGGGCCCCGAGCATCGCCTGAACATCATCGACACCCCCGGACACGTCGACTTCACCATCGAGGTCGAGCGCTCGCTTCGCGTCCTCGACGGCGCGGTCGCGGCGTTCGACGGCGTGGCGGGCGTCGAGCCGCAGTCGGAGACCGTGTGGCGTCAGGCCGAGAAATATCATGTTCCGCGCATGTGCTTCATCAACAAGCTCGACCGCACCGGCGCCGATTTCTATTATTGCGTCCAGACGATCATCGATCGCCTCGGCGCGGTGCCGGCGGTGCTCTATCTGCCGATCGGCGCCGAAGGCGACTTCAAGGGCCTCGTCGATCTGGTCAACGAGCGCGCGATCATCTGGAAGGACGAGAGCCTGGGCGCCGAATTCTTCTATGAAGAGATTCCCGCCGACCTCGCCGACAAGGCCGCCGAATATCGCGAAAAGCTCGTCGAGCTCGCCGTCGAGCAGGACGATGCCGCGATGGAAGCCTATCTCGAAGGCGAAATGCCCGACGTCGCGACGCTGAAGGCGCTGATCCGCAAGGGCACGCTGAATCAGGCGTTCGTGCCCGTGCTCTGCGGCTCGGCGTTCAAGAACAAGGGCGTCCAGCCCCTGCTCGACGCGGTCGTCGACTATCTGCCGTCGCCGCTCGACATTCCCGACGTTCAGGGCATCAACCCCGACACCGAGGAAGCCGATTCGCGTCCGACGTCAGACTCGGCGCCGCTGTCGATGCTCGCGTTCAAGATCATGAACGACCCGTTCGTCGGCTCGCTGACCTTCGCGCGCATCTATTCGGGTACGCTCTCGAAGGGCACCTATCTGAACTCCGTGAAGGACAAGAAGGAAAAGATCGGCCGTATGCTCCTCATGCACGCCAACTCGCGTGAAGACATCGAGGAAGCCTATGCGGGCGACATCGTCGCGCTCGCCGGCCTCAAGGAAACCACGACGGGCGACACGATCTGCGCCTCGAACGCGCCGATCATCCTCGAGCGCATGGAATTCCCCGAGCCGGTCATCGAGCTGTCGGTCGAACCCAAGACCAAGGCCGACCAGGAAAAGATGGGCGTCGCGCTCAACCGCCTCGCCGCCGAGGATCCGAGCTTCCGCGTGTCGACCGACCATGAATCGGGCCAGACGATCATCAAGGGCATGGGCGAGCTTCACCTCGACATCCTCGTCGACCGAATGAAGCGCGAGTTCAAGGTCGAAGCGAATGTCGGTGCGCCGCAGGTGGCGTATCGCGAGAGCCTCGCGAAGCCGGTCGAGGTCGACTACACCCACAAAAAGCAGTCGGGTGGTTCGGGCCAGTTCGGCCGCGTCAAGGTCCAGGTCACCCCGGGCGAGCGCGGCAGCGGCGTCACCTTCACCGACGAGATCAAGGGCGGCAACATCCCGCGCGAATATATCCCGGCGGTGGAAAAGGGCTTCCGCGAATCGGCCGAGAACGGGCACATGATCGGCTTCCCGATCATCGATTTCGACATCAAGCTGGTCGACGGCGCGTACCACGACGTCGACTCGTCGGCGCTGGCGTTCGAAATCGCGGGCCGTGCGGCGATGCGCGAAGTCGCGGCGAAAGCGGGCATCAAGCTGCTCGAGCCGGTGATGAAGGTCGAAGTCGTCACGCCGGAAGAGTTCATGGGCGACGTCATCGGCGACCTCAACAGCCGCCGCGGCCAGATCCAGGGCACCGACAGCCGCGGCAACGCGCAGGTGGTCGATGCGATCGTGCCGCTCGCCAACATGTTCGGCTACGTCAATCAGTTGCGCTCGTTCACCCAGGGCCGCGCGCAATATTCGATGCAGTTCTCGCATTATGAAGAAGTGCCGAGCAACGTCGCCGACGAAGTGAAGGCGAAGATGGCCTGACGGGACACGCCGCGCGGACTTGCGCCGCGCGGCAAGACCTACTAAGGGCGGCGCCTGATTCAGCAGGCTCGTCCGGGACTGATCAACTCAACACGCGAACAAGAAGGTTCAAAACATCATGGCTAAGGCTAAATTTGAGCGGACGAAGCCGCACTGCAACATCGGCACCATCGGTCACGTCGACCATGGCAAGACCTCGCTGACCGCAGCGATCTCGAAGGTTCTCGCGGAAACCGGCGGCGGCGCTGCGGTCGACTTCGCGAACATCGATAAGGCGCCCGAAGAGCGCGAGCGCGGCATCACCATCTCGACCGCCCACATCGAGTATGAGACCGAAGCGCGCCACTATGCGCACGTCGACTGCCCGGGTCACGCCGACTATGTGAAGAACATGATCACCGGCGCCGCGCAGATGGACGGCGCGATCCTCGTCGTGTCGGCGGCCGACGGCCCGATGCCGCAGACCAAGGAGCACATCCTGCTCGCGAAGCAGGTCGGCGTTCCGACCATGGTCGTCTTCCTGAACAAGGTCGACCAGGTCGACGATCCCGAGCTGCTCGAGCTCGTCGAACTCGAAATCCGTGAAGAGCTTTCGAAGCGCGACTTCGACGGCGACAATATTCCGATCATCGCGGGTTCGGCGCTCGCCGCCCTCGAAGGCCGCGACGATAACATCGGCAAGGAAGCCATCCTGAAGCTGATGAAGGCCGTCGACGACTGGATCCCGCAGCCCGAGCGTCCGCTCGACAAGCCCTTCCTGATGCCGATCGAGGACGTGTTCTCGATCTCGGGTCGCGGCACCGTCGTCACCGGCCGCGTCGAGACCGGCGTGGTCAAGGTTGGTGAGGAAGTCGAGATCGTCGGCATCAAGGACACCAAGAAGACGACCGTCACCGGCGTCGAAATGTTCCGCAAGCTGCTCGATCAGGGCGAAGCCGGCGACAACATCGGTGCGCTGATCCGCGGCGTCGGCCGTGAAGAGGTGGAGCGTGGTCAGGTCCTCGCGAAGCCGGGTTCGATCACCCCGCACACCGAGTTCACCTCGGAAGTCTATGTCCTGTCGAAGGACGAGGGCGGCCGTCACACGCCGTTCTTTGCGAACTATCGTCCGCAGTTCTACTTCCGCACCACCGACGTCACCGGCGAGGTCATCCTCCCCGAGGGCACCGAGATGGTCATGCCGGGCGACAACGTCCAGCTGTCGGTCAAGCTGATCGCCCCG